>Ga0247805_1000088_pt1 | contig 72480 bp, 66 predicted proteins | sample UWRJL044104R1_FD_180930 | JGI IMG/M metagenome (GOLD analysis project Ga0247805, IMG submission 180930) | Plant litter microbial communities from Arlington Agricultural Research Station in Wisconsin, United States - UWRJ-L044-104R-1 | ecosystem: Environmental > Terrestrial > Plant litter >...
TCTCCGTCGTCGAGACCGCATCGGGTCGCGCCGAGATGGTGCAGACGGTCGTCGTTGGAACGGTGCTCGGGGATGCCCTGTTCGCCGGACTTCGGCGGATCGCGCAAGAGCGGGCAAGCGACATCCATTTCCCTGATCAGGGGCCGCAGTCATGAAGCCGCTGACCTGGAACCGTCCGCTGCTGTGGCTCGCGGCGGGCATGGCGCTGCTCGCGGTCATCTCGATTGTCGGTTCGCTCGTTGACCACCGCGAGGTCGGCGGCGTCAATCTCTGGATCAAGCCGCTCAAGTTCGCACTGTCGATCGGCATTTACTCCGTGTCGCTCGCGTGGCTGCTCGAACTGCTGCATCGGCCGAGATTCGCTCGCGTGGTCAGCATTGTGAGCGTGGTGGGGCTGATGGCCGAGGTCATCATCATCGTCGGTGCCGCCGCGTTTGGTCTCACGAGCCACTTCAACGTCTCGACCCCGTTTCACACCGCGCTGTGGTCAATCATGGCGTTCTCGATAGTCGTCGTCTGGATGGTGGCGCTCGTCGTCACGTTCGTGCTGTTCCGGGTCGACCTCGGTGACCCCGCCCGGTCGCTCGCGATTCGCGCCGGGGCGATCATCGCCGTCATCGGCATGGGGCTCGCGTTTCTGATGACGTCGCCGAGCGCACAGCAGCTCGCGACCTTCGAGGGGATCGCCGGGGCGCACGCGGTTGGAGTCGCCGATGGTGGCCCTGGCCTGCCCCTGCTCGGCTGGAGCACCGTCGCCGGAGACCTACGCATTCCGCACTTCGTGGGCATGCACGCCCTTCAGGTGCTGCCACTGCTCATCGTCGCCATCGAGCTGCTTGCGCGGCGGCTGCCCCGGTTGCGCGATGCCCGTGTGCGTCTTCGCCTCGTGGTGATCGCCGTCGTTACCTACGCGCTGACGATCGGCATTCTCACCTGGCAGGCACTCAGCGCGCAGTCGATAGTGCACCCGGCCGGAGCGATTCTCATCGCCGGTCTGGCGGTTGCCCTCGGTGCGGTCGCCGCGACACTTTTCACTGTCACCAGCCGCAACCTTGTGGAACCCGCGCCGCTCACCTGACAGACTCAATGGTGACCGACCGGCACCTCGACCTCGAAGGACACACAATGGCGCGACAGAGCAAGCTCGAAAAGGCAGCCGACAAGGCCATCAAGAACGCTGAGAAGGCGATCAAGAAGGCATCGGAGGCCGCCGAAAAGGCCGGCAAGAACGCCGTCAAGTCCGCGGAGAAGCTCGCCGCCAAGCTCGAGAAGGCCGCCGCTAAGCGCAACCCCAAAAAGACTTCGAAGGTGGATGTCGCGGCGTCAGCCCCCGCGCCCGCAGTCGTTGAGACGCCGGCCGTCGCGCCCGCGACTGAGGTTCCGGTCGCGAAGGCGCCGAAAGCTGCGGCGCCGAAGAAGGCGCCCCCAGCGAAGGCGCCCGCCACCAAGCCCACGCCCGTTGCGAAGGCTCCCGCCGCGAAGGCTGCACCCGCTGCTACCGATACTCGCACCGTCGCGCAGCTGCGTGCCGCTGCCAAGGCCGCCGGACTCTCGGGCTACTCGTCGCTCTCACGCCCAGAGCTCGTCAAGCTCGTCGACGGCAAGTAACCTCTCGCGGACACCCTTACGGCTCGCGGACCCCGGCAGAACGGGCTCCGCGAGCCTTTTCCGTGTCCGCGGCCCGGGCACGCGACGATGGCCCGGGTTTCAGCCCCTGCCACGGTGCGGTGCCCGGGCACGGCACGCGTAGACTTCGGCGCAACAGCGGAGGTGCGCGGTGGTACCGAACGGCCCCCTCACGTTTCCCGACTCGCCCCGGTCTGAGCTCGACCGGGTGCTGAGTGAGCTCGTCACCGTCGCCAACGATGTGCTCACTACCGAGAGCCGGCTGAGGGCACTGTTGCGAGCGAACGAGGCGATCGTTCAGCAGCTCGATCTGCCGGTGGTGCTGCAGCGCATCATCGAGGTTGCCGTCGAGCTCGTCGGCGCTGACTACGGCGCCCTCGGCGTTATTGCGGCCGACGGCACGCTCGAGCAATTCATTCATGTCGGCATCCCCGACGACCTTGCCGCGCAGATTGGGCATCTGCCCGAAGGCCACGGACTCCTCGGCGCCGTCATCACCGACCCCCACGCAATTCGTATCGGGCATTTGTCGCGCGACGAGCGCTCCGTCGGTTTTCCCGCTGCGCATCCACCAATGGAGGCGTTTCTCGGGGTGCCCGTGCGAGTGCGCGACGAGGTGTACGGCAACCTTTACCTCACCAATCGTGAGTCGCGCGAGTTCTCGACCGACGACGAACAACTCGTCACGGCGCTCGCAGCGACCGCCGGGTTTGCCATCGGAAACGCACGCTTGTACGCCGAGACCGCGCTGCGCCAGGCGTGGTCGGCGGCGTCTGCCGAGATCACGGCGTCGCTGCTCGATTCCGAGACGACCGACTCCATGGCGCTCATCTCCTCGCGCGTGCTCGCACTCGCCGACGCCGAACTGGTGTGCGTCGCGCTCGCGACCGACGATGCGCACGAGGTCACAATCACCTCGGCAAGTGGGGCACGCGCGCCCGAGGTCGAGGGGGCGTTGGTCAACGTCGCCGGCTCGATACTGGCCGAGGTGCTGGCTGGCGGCGCTCCGCAGTTCGTCGACGAGTCGGCCGCGACATCCACGCTTCGCGGTCTTGCTCTTGGCCCGACGCTCGCCGTTCCGCTCGCCGCAGCTGGCGCGATTCTTGGTGTGCTTCTCGTCTCAAGATCGGCGGGTGCGCCCGGATTCAGCGCTGCCGAGCTCGACATGGCCGCGGACTTTGCGGGCCAGGGCAGCCTCTCGATGGAGCTTGCCCGGGCACGCGCCGACCAGCAGCGCGCCCTGCTGCTTGAGGATCGCAGCCGCATCGCGCGCGACCTGCACGACCACGTCATCCAGCAGCTGTTCGCGGCGGGGCTCGAGCTGCAGTCGGTCGCGCTCTCGACTGCGGGCGACACCGGGCCGCGCATCGAAGGCACAATTTCGATGTTGGATGCCGCGACAATTCAGATTCGTACGGCAATCTTTGCGCTGACCGGAGCCCCGACCGGCGCGATCCGCGACCAGCTCGTCGCGGTCGTCAGCGAGCTCGGCGGCTCGTTCGCGACGACCCCGCAGGTGGGATTCGTCGGCCCCATTGACCTCGTGCTCACTGGGCGGCTCGCGCACGACGTCGTCGCGGTCGTGCGCGAGGGACTCACCAATGTCGCGAAGCACGCCGCCGCCACTGTCGTCTCGCTCACCGTGAGCGTCGCCGACTACGTTGTGACGGTCGAGATCGTTGACAACGGCTCCGGTATCTCGGCTGGTTCGAGGCAGAGCGGCGTCGACAATTTGCGCCGGCGTGCGACGCTTCGCGGCGGTAGCTTTTCGCTGGCCTCCGCCGACGGCACAACGCGCATGCTGTGGTCGGTTCCGCTCGAGGGGCTCGGCGCGTGACGGGTGCAGCGCGAGTGTTTCTCGTCGACGATCACGAAATCGTGCGGCAGGGGGTTGCGTCGTTACTCACCTCGGCCGGCGGCATCGAGGTTGTCGGCGAGGCTGGCACCGTCGAGCAGGCTCGGGCGCGCATTGCTGCAACCCTGCCCGATCTGGCAGTACTCGATGTGCGTCTGCCCGATGGCAGTGGTATCGACCTCTGCCGCGACATCCTGTCGATGTATCCCGAGATGCGCTGCCTGATACTGACCGCCTATGACGACGATGAAGCGCTCGCCGCTGCTGTTGTCGCGGGAGCCTCGGGTTACGTGCTCAAGAACGTGCGGGGGAGTGGCCTTGTCGACGCCGTGCGCGTCGTCGCCGCGGGCGGTTCGCTCATTCAGCCTGCGCTCGCCCGGCAGGTTGTGTCGGCGTTGCAGGCGCGGGTTCCGGTGAACTCGCCGCTCGCCGTGCTCAACGAGCGCGAGCGCTCGGTCGTCGCACTCATCGCCGAGGGCCTCACCAATCGCCAAATCGGGGTCGAGCTGTCGCTCGCCGAGAAGACCGTCAAGAACTACGTGTCGAGTGTGCTGAGCAAGCTCGGCCTGCAGCGGCGAACGCAGGCGGTTGTGCTGCACCTCGAGAATTCCTGAAGTCGGGACTTTCGGCCCTGATCGTCGCGAGCGGCCGGTGCTCAACTTGGATTACACCAATCCGAGAGGCACACAATGTCCACTGCTACAGCCGTTGCTAGCGAAACCCTCCCCACCACCGCCCTTCGTCGCATCGGCGGGCTCGGCATTCTCGCCGGTGTTGTGCTCATCGCGGCTAGCATCATCGTCTGGATCGCGATCACTCTGCAGCTGAGCGCAGAACAGATCATCGTGAGCGACGACGCCGCGTACCTCGCCGGAACGCCGGTCAACAACCCGGTCGCCGCCTTCGCCCAGGCCGACATCATCAACCACCACGCACTCGAAGCCAGTGGCGGACTCACCTACGCCCAACTTGAGCAAGACGACCCGATTCGCGCGACGGTGATGAACGCGTCGTTCCTGCGTGCGTCGCTCTTTACGTCGGTCGTCTCCTACGGCGTTGCGGTCTTCGCAGCAGGCATGGGGCTTATGCTCGGGCTCTTCGGTTGGAGCATCCGCGCAATCGTTCCCGCGCAGGCACGCGAATCAGCGTGACGACCCGGCGGGTCACGGCGACCGCCACCAACGCGCACGGTTACGTCACGCAGCTCATCAACCCCGACGAGCCGTGGTCGCCGCGTGCGGCAGGCGAGGCGATTCTCGACATCGAGCTCGGCCAGTTCAGCTATTTCGTGAGCTGGCCAGACCGCCGCACCCAGGTGCTCGCGCTCGACGACGCCGGCGGAACCTACCTGTTTACGAAGTACGGCGACGCAGACCACAATGGGTTGCTCGACCTGTAGGCGGTCGCCCGCCCGGCCGCGACATCCACTCGCCGGCTCGTGGCCGCCGTTCGGGCTCGGGGCCGCCACCCGGTCGACGGCATCGAGACGTATCGGCGGCCCTGAGCCGTGCGGCACGCTAGGCGCGGGGGAGTCAGACCGCGCCCGACTTGCGATTGTGCACGAACACGAGCACCGCGACCGACGCGACCAGCGCAAACGCGGCAACCATCGCGATCGGTTCACCCGTCAACGTGAGCAGCGCCTCGAGCTGCGCGCGCATCCGCGCCCACCGTGTGCCCGGAGGGTCGGGGTAGACGAAGTGCATCGCAAAGCCGAAAGCCACGATCGCAAGAATCATCACGCCGCCGGTCCACAGTTGGGTGCGGGTGAGTACCGCGAGATCGCGGGTGAGCTCGTTCGTCGGCTCGCCCTGCTTGCGACGTACGGCCCGAGTGATGAGCCAAATCGGCAGCACAATGAAGCAGCCGCCGAGCCCAGCCCCGACGAGAGTCGCGAGCAGCAGCACAAGAAAACTGATCACGATGAGCCCGTAGACGTTCTCCGCCCCGCCGTTGCCGTCGACCGACAGCCCGGGCGGCGCCGTGACGAGCCAGCCGACCAGGGTAAGCGCCATGGCCCCAAACCCCGGAACGAAGCTCGCGACGCGATAGCCCTGCCACTTCAGCTGGGGCGTGCGCGGATTCAGCGCGATGAGCAACTGCGCTAGCCCATTTGCCGCGTGCGCGACAAACACGATCGCCATGAACCACGAGAAGTCCTGCGGCTCGGTGAGCACAAACCCGAACCACGCCCAGAGACTTGCCGCTGTCGCGACGCCGATCGCCGCGAGTGAGGGAAGAGTGAGGCCGTCTAACTGCCCGTGACGCTTTCGCGGAGAGCGCGACATCCTGAGCTTAAAGGTCCAGCGATTCGCCGGGCTCGAGCGCGAAGTACTCGCCGCCCGTGCGCGCGATGACCTCACCGAACCGAGCGTTCGACATGCTCTTGCCCGCTACCGACAGCACCATCTCGTGCGTCGGGAAGGCGCGCTTCGGAGCGATCTCGGCGAGGTAGTCCATCGGCTCGGAGATCTTGAGCCAGGGGGCTCCGGCCGGCACGGCGAGCGTGTCGACCGGCACCGGCGGAACCGTGAATGAGTCACCGCCGTACCAGAGCGTGTCGTTGATGAGCACTCCGACGTTGTCGATCACCGGGATCGACGAGTGAATGATCGCGTGCTTCGAACCGTAGAAAGCGAGGCTGAACTCGCCAGCGGTCGCGGTGTCGCCATCGGCAACCGTCGTAATTTTATAGCTGGATGCCGCGGCCGCTACCCCGGCAGGGCCAAAGATCTGCGCGGTGGGGTTCATCTCGAGAATGCGGTCGAGGTGCTCGGGAGTCCAGTGGTCGGGGTGCTCGTGGGTGATCACGATGGCGACGACGTTGCGCAGGTCGCCGAGCGGGAGAGTGAACGATCCCGGGTCGACCACGAGCGTGTCGCCGGAGTGCGTAAGGACGAGGCAGGCGTGTTCGCGCTTCACAAGTTGCATGGGTTGAGCCTAGGGCGTCGGTATTGCCCGGAATACCCCCGGGGGGTATCGTGTTCAGAATGATCGCAGACATTAAGAAGCGTGCGCTGCACCGCAGCAAGATTCTCGAGGGCCAGATGCGCGGCCTCGAAAAGATGATCGAGAGCGAGGAGTACTGCATGGACATCATCACGCAGTCGCTCTCTATTCAGAAGTCGCTGCGCAGCCTCAACAAGCTGCTCGTCGAAAACCACCTTCGCACCCACGTGAGCGAGATGTTCGCCGAGGGTGGGGAGCAGCAGGAGCACGCGATCGATGAGCTGCTCAAGGTCTACGAACTCAACAACAATCGCGGAGAGTAAGAAATGTCACACGATCACACCTCCTCGCTGGTCGAGCCCGTCGAGACCCCACCCGCGGAGCACCAGCACGATCACGGTGATCACGCGCACCATGAGCACGACTCCCATGGCGGCCACGAACACCACGGCGACCACTCGAACCACGACCACTCCCACCACGACCCCGCGCAGTTCAAGCGCAAGTTCTGGCTGAGCCTGGTTCTCACGATTCCGACGCTCGTCTTCTCGCACGGCCTGCAAGACATCCTCGGTCTCGACGGCCCGCGCTTCCCGTTCAGCGAATACATCCCGGCGGTCTTCGGCCTCGTGATCTTCTTCTACGGCGGCCTCGTCTTTCTCAAGGGAGGCATTCAGGAGATCCGCGCCAAGCAGCCCGGAATGATGCTGCTCATCTCGCTCGCGATTGTCGTCGCGTTCGGTTACAGCGCCGCCGTGACGCTCGGCTTCCCCGGCATGGATTTCTGGTGGGAGCTCGCAACTCTCATCACCATCATGCTTCTCGGCCACTGGATCGAGATGAGCGCCATCATGGGCGCTCAAAACGCGCTCGGCGAACTGGCGAAACTCATTCCCGACGAAGCAGACATGCTGCACGGCGATCACGAGATGCGGGTGGATGTCGCGTCGCTCACCGTCGGCGACGTTGTACTCGTGCGTCCGGGCGCCGCCGTGCCCGTTGACGGCGAAGTGGTTGACGGCGAGTCCGACGTGAACGAAGCGCTGCTCACCGGCGAGTCGACAACAGTGGGCAAAAAAGTGGGCGACGCTGTCATCGCCGGAAGCCTCAACGGCTCTGGCTCGCTGACCGTGCGAGTCACAAAGGTCGGGGCCGACACTGCAATCGCCGGCGTGATGAAGCTCGTCGCTGACGCTCAGGCGTCGAAGTCGGGCGCGCAGGTGCTCGCCGACCGTGCCGCGGCGCTGCTGTTCTATGTCGCACTCGGCGCCGCAATTCTCACGCTCATCGCGTGGGCGCTCATCAGCCCAGACGACCCCGCGTTTGTCATCGAGCGCGTTGTGACGGTGCTCATCATCGCGTGCCCGCACGCGCTCGGTCTCGCGATCCCGCTCGTCGCACAACTGTCGACGGCGATCGGCGCGAAGAACGGGCTGCTCATCCGCAGCCGCGCGGCTCTCGAAGACGCGCGCACGATCCAGGTCGTGCTGTTCGACAAGACCGGAACCCTCACAGAGGGCAAGCAGGGCGTCGCCGCTGTCACGCCGAGCGGCGAGCTCGACGCCGACGAACTGCTTGAGCTCGCGGCATCCATCGAGGCAAAGTCTGAGCACCCGATCGCGAGGGCGATCGTCGCAGAGGCGAAGGCGCGAGGCCTCAAGCTCACTCGCAGCGCCAAGTTCGCGAATCTTGCGGGTCGAGGTGCGGAAGCGAATCTCGGCGAGCGGCGCATCACGGTCGCGAGCCAGCGGCTCGTCACCGAGCGCGGCCTGCGGGTCGGTGCAGAGCTTGTGCACGCGACTCGTGAGGCGACGGGGGAGGGCAAGACGGTGGTCTTTGTGCTCGAAAACGACGCCGTACTGGGTTCGATCGCGCTCGCCGATGTCATTCGCGCGGAGTCGGCCGAGGCCGTCGCCGGGCTCAAGAAGCGCGGTATTCGCGTCGCGATGCTCACGGGTGATTCGCACGCCGTCGGCAACTGGGTTGCTGGCCAGCTCGGCATCACCGAGGTGTTCGCCGAGGTGCTGCCGGGGCAGAAGTCCGAAGTCGTTGCGCGCCTGCAGAAAGACGGCACACGGGTCGCGATGGTCGGCGACGGAGTCAATGACGCTCCGGCTCTCGCACAGGCCGACGTGGGCATCGCGATTGGTGCGGGAACGGATGTCGCGATCGAATCGGCGGGCATCGTGCTCGCCTCGAGCGACCCCCGTGGAGTGCTTGCCGCGCTCACGCTCAGCCGGGCGACCTACCGCAAGATGCAGCAGAATCTGTTCTGGGCAACCGGGTACAACGTCGTTGGAATCCCGCTTGCGGCGGGCGTTCTGATCTGGGCGGGCATAACCCTGTCACCCGCGCTCGGAGCGATCTTTATGTCGGTGTCGACGATCGTCGTTGCGCTCAATGCGCAGCTGTTGAGGCGGCTGAAGCTGTAGCGCTTTCGTTGGTTGAGTAGCGAGCGTCAGCGAGCGTATCGAAGCCGGGTTTCGATACGGCCGCGGATCCTCGGTCGCAGGCTCCCTCGGCGCTGGGGTCGCGCGATCGCTGGCGCGATCGCCATAGCTCCACCGCGCTACTCAACCAGCGAGAGTTGTAGCGATTTCGTTGATTGAGTAGCGAGCGTCAGCGAGCGTATCGAAGCCAGGTTTCGATACGGCCGCGGATCCTCGGTCGCAGGCTCCCTCGGCGCTGGGGTCGCACGATCGCTGGCGCGATCGCCATAGCTCCACCGCGCTACTCAACCAGCGAGACGGCATAATGGCCAGATGCCCGCGAAGAAGCCGCTCCGGATCGTTGTTGCGATCAATCCCACAGCATCGTTCGGCAAGGGGCGAAGCGTCGGGCCGGCTGTCGTCGCCACACTGCGCGCCCTCGGTCATGACGTCACGAGTCTTCAAGAGCCGGATTTCGAGCAGCTTGTCGCTTCCGGTCGAAAAGCCGTCGCATCCAAGCCCGATGCTTTTGTGGTTGTCGGTGGCGACGGAATGGTCAACCTCGGCACCAACCTGGTTGCGAAGACGAAGGTGCCGCTCGGAATCGTTCCCAGCGGAACGGGCAACGACATGGCGCGCGGTCTTGGCATTCCGCACGACAACACCGAAGCCGCGATTGATGCGCTCGTGGCGGCGCTCGACAAGCCCGCGCGGGTCATCGATGCCGCTCTCATCAGCTCAACCGACGAGTTTGGCGACGAGAAGAAAACCTGGTTCGCGTGTGTGCTCTCGGCCGGTTTCGACGCGATCGTCAATGAGCGCGCCAACCAGATGACGAGGCCGAAGGGCGCGAGTCGCTACCTCGTCGCCCTCGCGATCGAGCTCATCAAGCTGAAGCCGATCAAGTACCGCGTTGTGCTCGATGGCGCTGAAACCATCACGGAGGCGGCGCTCATCTCAGTCGGCAACAACGTCTCGATCGGTGGCGGAATGAAAGTCACGCCCGACGCGATAATGAACGACGGCCTGCTTGACGTGCTCATCGTGCAGCCGCTGTCGCGCGTCGCGTTTTTGCGCGTGTTTCCGAGCGTCTTTCGTGGTGAGCACGTCAGCGACCCACGCGTCGCGATTCACCGCGCAAAGAAAATAACAATCGATGCGGTGGATGTCGCGGCCTACGCCGACGGCGAGCGCGTCGGCCTGCTGCCGATCGACATCGAAGTTGCGCCGGGTGCGCTGCGGGTTCTTGCCCCGAACTAGTCGGTCGTTTCGCCCTCCGCCGGAGCGTCGCCCTCTTCAGGAGCAAGGCCCGACACGGCCGCGTCGCTGGGGTCGATTGCGACGCACGAGTATGCGGTGACCTCGACGTCATCGACGGTCTCGCTACTGACGAGGAATGACTGCTCGGTGCGCAGTCCCTCGGCGAGTGAGCTCTTGAAGGTCGTGAAGACCTCTGCACACGAACCGGACACAGCGTTCTGCAAGCCGCCGGCTTCGTCGACCTGGGCGGTCGTCAGGGTGCCCTCGGCGAGAACCTTGAAGGTGTGATCGGCTGAGCACGGGTTGATCGTGACCTTGCTCAGGTCGCTTCCGTCGCCGATGTAGGTGAAGCAGTCACCGGTGAGCAACTCTGTCGACTTGATCTCTGCGCTCTCGGTTACCTGGCCGGAGTCGTCGCGGGCGATGCCACCGAACAGTGAGCAACCGGTGAGAACGCCGGCGAGCGTTACGAGAGAAACCGCGGCGGCGATTGGGCGCAGGACTGTCTTCATGGTTCCTCTTTGGAGTGATGCGTAGGGGCGTGCGTGCTGTCTGCTCATCGTATCCACGATGTGACAAAAGCTCTGCGCCCCGTTCGAGTGCCTCGTTTTGTCAGGAGGCCCTTTCGTATGGCATACTCGTCTAGTTGTCGTGACGGCCCCATCGTATAGCGGCCTAGTACGCTGGCCTCTCACGCCGGTAACACGGGTTCGAATCCCGTTGGGGTCACCAACATAAAAAGCCCGCAGAAACGAAAGTTTCGGCGGGCTTTTTGCTTGCCAGAATGGATGTCGCGGCAGCTGGTAACCGTGCCCGTGACGCGGTAACGCCCGCACGGGTAGCTATCGCCCCTCGAACCGCCGCACCTCGTCGTCGATTGCCGACTCGTTGACGGCTCGACCCCGCGGGCCGTAGGCGTCGAGCGCCTTGAACGCGGCGCCGATACCCATTCCGAATATGACCCACGCGGGCCAGAAGTAGGCGCTCGGATTGGTGAGAAACCACACGGCGACAACAACGATCGTGACACCGGCGTACACCAGCAGGTAGTTCTTGAACTCCGCCTGGGCTAGCAGGCGACGACGGGCGAGGGTGCGAATGTCTGACGTTTCCATGCCAAAAAGGCTAGGCAGCGACATCCATTCGCACCATCAACCGGTTGGCTTAGTGAGCGGTCACCGACTCGGTGGAGGGGGCCGCTGGCGTCTTCGGCGGGTGCGGAATCGACTGGCTCATCTTGTCGATCCAGGCGAGGGCGATCGCCGAGAAGATGAAGACCATGTGAATAATGACCTGCCACATAACGCCATCCCAGGTGTAGCTCTCGCCCGTGACGTTTTCGGAGTTCGATGCCCCGAGGTCGCCGACCTCGATGAAGGTTTTGAGAAGGTGAATCGATGAGATTCCGATGATGGCCATTGCCAGTTTCACCTTGAGAACGTTGGCGTTGACGTGCGAGAGCCACTCGGGCTGGTCGGGGTGACCGTCGATACGGATCTTCGAGACGAACGTCTCATAGCCGCCGATCACAACCATGATGAGCAGGTTGGCGATCATCACAACGTCGATGAGTCCGAGCACCGCAAGCATGACGCTCGCCTCGGTGACCTTCTCGGAGTGATTGATGACCTCGTCACCGAGATGCCAGAGTTCTTGCGCGAAGACCCAGACGTAGATCAGCTGGGCGACGATGAGCCCCAGATAGAGGGGCGCTTGCAGCCAACGGCTGAAGAAGATCATGTATCCGACCCCGGAAACCCACGGGGACTGGTCACGAAACTGGCGGGGGGCAGGGGAAGGGATTTCGCTCACTCAGCGATTTTATGGGGCTATGACCTGTGCGTGCGCTTTGCGTCAAGCCCTCTATGCGGATTGCTTTTCACTTTAGGCCTGAGCGACACTATGGGAGACCGCAAGGAGACTCACAGTGAATCTGCCGACGAGCGGCCCCGGTAGCGTCGTGCTACGTGGCCGGTATCGCCCCACCGACCTCATCGCGAGGGGCGGCATGGCCTCCGTGTACCGGGCGCGCGATGAATTCCTTGATCGGGATGTCGCGGTGAAGATCTTCCAGGCGGCAACTGCCGAGCAGATCGACGTGGGCAAGCAGGAGCTCAAGGTGCTGGCCGGCTTGAGTCACCACGGTCTCGTCACTCTTCTTGATGCGGGAGTCGACCAGTCGAGCCCCGATGACCCGCACATCTTTTTGGTTATGGAACTCGTCGAGAGTCGCGACCTTGCCGATGCGCTGCGTGACGGCCCGATCAGCTCGCGCGCCGCAGGCTACGTCGGTTTTGATATCGCCGAGGGCCTTGAGTACGTGCATCAGCGCGGCATCATCCACCGGGACATCAAGCCGGGCAACATCCTGCTCGTCGACTACGGCGACAGCGACGAGGTTCGCCCGCGCGCGAAGCTCACCGACTTCGGCATCGCGGCCTTCGGCGACGTGCAGCCCGCGCCGATCGACGGCAAGACGGTCGGCACGGCCGCCTACCTGAGTCCGGAGCAGGCGCGAGGCGCGGTGCTCACGCCCGCGAGTGATGTCTACTCTCTCGGCCTTGTGCTGCTCGAGGCGCTCACCGGCACCCTCGCCTTTCCCGGAACCCTCAAAGAGTCGATCGCCGCGCGCCTCGAACTTGATCCGGTGGTGCCCGACAGCCTGCCCGACGACTGGCGCAACCTCATTCGCGCAATGACAACGCGCATCCCCGTCGATCGGCCCGCCGTGCGCGAGGTCATCCTCGCCCTGCGGCACATCATCATCGAGGAGCTCGGCAAGCACCGCGCCGATGAGTCGATCATTCCCGTCGACGAGGCGGCGCGAATGGAAGCAGTGCGTCGCTACAACCTTCTCGACACCCCGCCCGACGGCACCTTCGACCGCATCACGGCGCTCGCCGCGCGCATCTTCGACGTGCCGGTGGCGATCGTGAGCGTTGTCGACCACGACCGCATCTGGTTCAAGTCGCACCACGGCCTGCAGGTCGACGAGATCTCGCGTGAGCCCGGCCTGTGCGCCTCGGCGATTCTCAACGACAAACCGTGGATCGTCACCGACGCGAAAACTGACCCGCGCACCCTGACCAATCCTCTCGTGGCGAGCGAATTTGGCCTGCGGTTCTATGCCGGAGTTCCGTTGCGCACCCGCGACGGTCACTCGCTCGGCACGATCTGCGTTCTCGACTTCGAGCCGCGTGAGGTGACGTCGTCAGAGATCGCGAGTCTCGAAGATCTCGCGGCGATGATCATGAGCGAACTTGAGCTGCGCCTCGAGAGCCGCAAGATCGCCGCTGAGGCTCGGGCAGTATCCATCGAGTAGGCCAGTAACGCGATAAGCTTTCAGTCGCGAAGGGGAGTATCCCGCACCGCTGTGGTCGTCAACACGGATTCCAATGTCGAAATCCCGGGCACAGCAGCATCCATTCGATTGAAAAATCTGGATGCGGGGAGAGACTTTCGGGTTCTGTCACGCCCGTAATCACCACTCCATCCGAAACGGATTTCTATGGAAACGCTCGCCCTGCCCGCTTGGTTCGAGATCAGTTCTTTTGTCATACTCCTGGCGATTCTCGCGATCGACCTCATCATCGCCTACCGCCGGCCGCACATTCCTTCGACGAAGGAATCGGCGCTCTGGGTCGGGTTCTACATTGTTCTCGCGCTGATCTTCGCGCTGCTGATGCTTCTCATCGGAGACGCTGAGCACGCCGGCCAGTTCATCGCAGGGTGGGTGACCGAATACAGCCTGTCGATTGACAACCTCTTTGTGTTCGTCATCATCATGGCGAGGTTCTCGGTGCCGAGAAAGTACCAGCAGGAAGTGCTGATGGTGGGCATCATTCTCGCCCTCGTCTTCCGCGGCATCTTCATCATCCTCGGCGCCGTCATCATCGAGCAGTTCAGCTTCGTCTTCTACATCTTCGGCCTCTTCCTGCTCTACACGGCTGCGAACCAGGCGTTCACAAACCACGATGACGAAGCCGAGACCGAGAACAAGCTCATCGCCTTCCTGCGTCGCCGCATCGCGATCACCGAGACCTACGACGGCGGCAAGGTTCGCACGGTCATCGACGGCAAGAAGGTCTTCACGCCGATCCTCATCGTGTTCATCGCGCTCGGTACGACCGACCTGGTCTTCGCGCTCGACTCGATTCCCGCGATCTTCGGAATCACGCAGAGCCCGTTCATTGTCTTCACGGCAAACGTTTTCGCTCTGATGGGTCTGCGCCAGCTGTACTTCCTGCTCGGCGATCTCATCGACAAGCTTGTGTACCTCAAATACGGCATCGCGTTTATCCTCGCGTTCATCGGTGTGAAGCTCTTCTTCCACGCGCTGCACGAGAACGAGGTGTTCTTCATCAACGGTGGCCAGCACGTCGAATGGGCGCCGGAGATCGGCACCTGGACCTCACTCGCAGTGATTCTTGCGTCGATGGCTGTCGCCACGATCGCGAGCCTCATCAAGATTCGGGTCGACAAGAACCGTGTATCAGCCGAGTAACTCGTAGCACCCCTTGAGAGCCTCGGCTTAGTCAGCGACAATCGTGACTAAGCCGAGGATCTCGGGTGGCGTCGCCGAGACCCACCGACTCCTGATTTCGACGCTGGCGTCAGCGGCGAGGGGCAAACACTGTGACTCAGCAACCCGATCTCTTCGAGTGGCTCACCGAGTTCGAGAACGATGAACGCGAGTCACGACGCCGCCGCATTCTCGGCCGCACCGGTGGCCTCTACTATCGCTATCCCGGCCAGGTCACGCTGTTCTTCGGGTCCATCGGCCTCGGGCTGATCATGTTGTTCGCCGCGACCGTGTGGCCACTCGATGGCGGCGGATCATGACAATCACCCCGCCGCAACACGATCGCCCCGGAACCCGCGAGACCGCAACCGCATGGGCGTTCTCGCTCGTCGCTGCACTGTTTCTCGAGGCGGCGGCCGTGTGGGGCGCCCTGAGCATTCTCGAGTTCCGCAGCGCCCAAGTGAGCGTCGCCGATGTGACGCCGCAGATCGAGCCGAGTCGCACGCCAACGCGGATGCCGGACCCGACGCCGACCCCCACGCCTGATTCGCGTGTGCCGGCCGAGTGCCGCAGCCTGTACAGCCGATCAATGATCAAGGCGTTGCGCTCTGCGGGCCTGCGCATCGAGACGACGGCGCCAGCGGCAAAGGCTCCCGCCTCCGGGTCTTCTGACAGCACTCTCGACGCGCTCTTTGCCGACACAACTCTTCTCGAGTGCCGCTGGACGGGCGGTGAGGGCAACCAGTCATCGGGGCTACTCACGGTTGTCGCCTCGACGACACCGGGCGTGCGCGACGCCGCCGTCGACCGCGCGAAAGCGCTCGGAATGACTCGAGTAAAAGAGAACGGCGGCACGCGTTACCTGGTCGAGGGCCGCGACGCGTCAAACCGTCTCTACGGGGAATCGCACTTCTTTCGCGAAGGACTGTGGATTGCAACGCGGTGGTACGGACACGGACAGTACGGCTACACGGCCGACATCGTGCAGCAGCTATTTAGCTAGGGATGGGTACCTCTGCCCATGCCGCGCGGCCCCGTCGCCGTCGTTCTCGCGCCTAAGGTTGGTACTTTAGAGCCACACATTCGTACAGAGGGAGGCGCCAGCGTGGAATTCACGTCGACGATGTCAACCTCGAGTGCGATTGTCGACCTCACCGTGAGCGCGGCAACCGACATCGGAACCGTGCGCAAGGTCAACGAAGACAGCTACCTCGCCGCGACCCCGATTTACCTCGTCGCCGACGGTATGGGCGGCCACCGCGCGGGCGACAAGGCGAGCCAGACCGTGTGCGCGACTTTCGCCGCAGCTTTTCCTGGCCCCCTCGCGGCCACCGCCGACGCGGTGCTCGACGCAATTCAGGCGTCCAACGTCGCGGTGCGCGACCTGTCAGATTCCGCATCGCAGTCGATCTCCGGCACAACGCTTTCGGGCATCGCCCTCGTCGAGGCGTACGAGGGTGCGAGCCTGCACTGGATGGCCTTCAACATCGGCGACTCGCGCATCTACGCGTGGGACGGCCGCGAGCTCTCGCAGCTCAGCGTCGACCACTCCGCGGTTCAAGAGCTCGTCGAAGCCGGTGTAATCACACCCGCCGAAGCCGCGATACACCCCGAGCGCAACATCGTCACTCGTGCGATCGGCGCCTTCGACGCTGTCGATGCCGACATCTGGCTGCTGCCCGTGAGCGGAAACCAGTCGTTTCTACTCTGCTCCGACGGACTCACAAAAGAACTCACCGACGAACAGATCGGCACGCTGCTCGCCGAGCACAACTCGGCGCTGGCAGCCACGAGCGTGGCTCAGGCGCTTGTGAGTGCCGCGCTCGCCGCGGGCGGTAAAGACAACATCACCGCTGTCTTTGTTGAGTCGCTAGCATCGACAAACAGCCTCCCCGACGAAGACACAACCGGCCGCGCTCGCCGCGCCAACGCATACCTCGAAGACACAATGCCCAGGAGCTAGGAGCCCCACGACAATGCTTCGCTACCACTCCGCCCCGAGCGGACAATGGCTCCTCGCTGCCTCAGCGCTTTCCGGTGCCGAGGGCCGCGTGCTTGTCGTCGCAACCAAAGACGACCCCGCCGAGGTCGAGCACATCTGGTCGCTCGTCTCGTCGAACACCAACGCGCAGGGCATCCTTGACGAGCTCGCGCGCAACGGACTCTCATCGACCCCCGAGTTCGCCCTGCTCGAGTGGTCGGGCGAGCTCGCGACGGGTTCTGCGACGCTCACCTGCATCGTGCGCGGTGCGGCTGTAGTCACCGCGGGCGTCGATGGTGAGGCCGTCGAGGTTGACGGGCGTTCCGCGACGACGTGGGCTGAGCGCAGGCTCGAGTCCGTCGCATCCATCGATTTAAAGCTGGGGGTGGATGTCGCGGCTCTTGCAACGCTTCCCCTCGAGCGTGGCGTTGCCTGGGTTGACCGGCTCGCGATCTCGGGTATCGGCGCGGCGACACCGCCGGTCTCCGCGAGCGTGCCGCCCGCACGCAGCGCAACGCCCGCGCCGCAGAAGTCCCGGGTTGACGACGCCGCCGTGAAGCCTGCGGCCAGCGAGCTCGTAGCGCCTCCGGCGCTGCCGATCATCGCGCCTCGTGCCGAGACGATCGAAGACAGCACGATCGCCGAGTTCACTATGGCTTCTGCTCCCGACCCCGACGACGATCCCGCGGTCATCGCAGAGGCCCCCGTCGTAGCCGAGCCAGAAGCCTTTGGCTACGACAGCCTGTTCGAAGAGACGATGGTGCGCTCGATCGAAGACGCCGCAGTTCGGCCGGAAGAGGACGACGAACACGCTGGGGCGGCTCCCGCTGCTTCCGCGAAGGGTGCGCCTGCGGAGGTCTCGGGAGACCATGACGGTATGACGATGATGGGTGCCGACTTTGCGGCCCTGCGCGAGGCGCGCAAGAAGTCACGCGAGGCTGGCGCGGGTGATGCAGCCCAGGCGGACTCGAAGCCCGTCGCCACGCCCAGCTACACGCTCGAGATCTCGACGGGCGGCACAGAGCCACTCGTGCAGTCGGTCATCGTCGGCCGGGCGCCGAGTGTGAGCAAGGTCTCGGGCGGGCAGATTCCGCGACTCGTTACCCTCACCGGCAACGACGACATCTCTCGCAACCACGCGCAGTTCTCTGTCGAGGGCGACACAGTTGTTGTGACCGATCTTCACTCGCGCAACGGAACGTCTGTCATTCTTCCCGGTCGCCAGCCGCAGCTTCTGCGTGCGGGGGAGCCGACCTCGGTTCTCGTCGGAACAGTCGTCGACTTCGGTGGCGGACTCACTCTTACCGTCAAGGATTCCTAATGCGCCGCGCCCCATCGCAGCCCCCTGAGCTTCCCGGCTACAGCTACGTTCGCCTGCTGGGCACGGGTGGCTTTGCCGACGTTTTTCTCTACGAGCAGCAGCTTCCGAAGCGCAAGGTTGCCGTCAAGGTTCTGCTCATCGATGAGCTCAACGACTCGTCGCACGCGGCCTTTATCGCCGAGGCGAACCTTATGGCGCAGCTCTCGGCGCACCCGTACATCGTCACGATCTACAACGCCGGCGTTGCAGAAGACGGTCGCCCGTTTCTCGTTATGGAGTACTGCTCTGGCGCGAGCCTCGGCGAGCGGTACAAGCGTGAGGTCTTCTCTGTCGCCGATGCCGTTCGCACGGGAGTTCGCCTGTCGAGCGCGATCGCGACCGCGCACTCGGTCGGAATTCTGCACCGTGACATCAAGCCAGCAAACGTACTGACAAACGACTACGGCTGGCCCGCACTCACCGACTTCGGAATCTCGTCGACACTCGACGACGAGTTGCCCACGCACACGATGAGCGGTGGGCCGGTCACCGAAACCGGAACGGCGGGCAACACCGAGAGCCAGTCGGTCGGCATGAGCATTCCGTGGTCGCCGGCCGAGATGTTCGAAGACGACCCGGAGCCCGACGTGCGCTCCGATGTCTTCTCGCTCGCCGCAACCATCTACACGCTTCTCGCCGGCCACACGCCGTTCGAGATCAAGGGCCGCTCGAACGGAACGCTCGACCTCGTTGGCCGCATCGAGCGTGGCGCCGTGACGCCCATGACGCGCACCGACCTTCCGGGTTCGCTGCTCGCCGTTCTGCGCAAGGGCATGGCCACAAAGCGCGACGACCGTTTCGCGACGGCCGTCGACTTCGCTCGTGCGCTGCAGCGCGTCGAACTCGAGCTGGGTTACGCGCCGACGGGCATCGAGGTGCCCAACCTCGACATCGCTCCCGTCGAACGCGACGAGGTCGCGGGCAACGACGACGAGACGCGCGTGCGCTCGGTGTCGACGATCGCCGCTCAGGCTCCGTCGCCCCAGGCCGACGAGACGCGCATTCGCAACGTCACGTACATCACGCCTCCCGTTGTCGAGCCGGTGGCGTCGACTCCGCAGGTGTACAACGCGCTGCCCGAGAACACTGTTGTGCGCGCGCCGCGTGCCACAGAGCCTGCGCCGCAGGTTGCTGCCGAGCCGGTGGCCGCGACATCCATCACCCCGCCTGTCGAGCCAAAATCGAAGAGGGGTCTTGTCGTCGGAATCGTTGCGGCAGCCATTGTTCTGCTCGTCGGCGGCGTGGTTGCCGCGTCGATCTTTATGTCGGGTGACACCGTGCGTGACGACGCGGTGCCGACGAACCCGGCAACGGGCGAAGAAGATCCGTCGGCGATCGGCGGCGAGGTTGTTCCTCAGCCCACCGACGGTGTCGCGAAGGTCGCCTCGAACGGCAAGAGTGTCACCTTCACCTGGAGCAACCCGGCGCCGGAAGACGGCGACACCTATCGCTTCGCGCGTTCTGAGCAGCCGGGCGCGGCCCAGCCGATCGCCGAGCCCAGTGTTACGGTCGATGGCCTTACGGCTGGTCAGCGCCAGTGCGTTCAGGTTTACACTTACCGAGGTGGTCAACTCAGTGCACCCTTAGAGATCTGTTCGGACGAATGAACCCCATAAAGGTTGAGTACTGCGGCGAATGGTACGAAATCGCCGACCCGAATGACTTTTCGATCGGTCGCGAAGCCGACCTGACTGTCGACGAAAACCCGTATCTGCACCGCGTTTTTCTGCGCATCTATCAGGACTTCGGTCTCTGGTGGCTCGCGAACGTCGGCACGCTGCTGTCTGCAACCGTGTCGGATGCAACGGGCAGCGTTCAGGCATGGCTCGCGCCCGGCGCGAAACTTCCCATAGTTTTTCCGAAGATGCACGTGATGTTCTCTGCGGGGTCGACGACCTACGACTTCACGATTCACGCGCAAGAGGACTACTACGACACAACAACGAGCGCGACGAGCAACGCCGGCTCGACAACTGTGATGCCGGTGACCCTCACCTCGAGCCAGCGCCTGCTGATCGTGGCACTCGCCGAGCAGGTGCTTATGCACAGCGTTCCCGGTCGCGGTTCGATTCCGACATCGGCAGAGGCGGCGGAGCGACTGGGCTGGTCGATGACGACCTTCAATCGCAAGCTCGACAACGTCTGCGACAAGCTCGACAAGATCGGCGTTCAGGGGCTTCGCGGGGGCAAGGGAAAGCTCGCGACAAACCGACGTTCACGACTCGTCGAGTACGCGGTTGCGAGTCATCTTGTCAGCGTGGATGACGTCGCATTACTCGACGAAGCGCATGGGGAGTAGTGCCCATTCGCTGAAGAGAAATGGTCATGTTACGGTGGCTGAGCACAGCACCCCCTTAGGGGTTACACAACAAATCGGAGCGTAATCGGTGGCGGTATCGAATTGGTGGGTGCGTAGCCGCAAGGTGATCGCATCTGCAACGGCCATTCTTGTTGTGGTCGCAGTACCCACGACCCTTGCAATTCTTCACGAGGGCTTTCCGGTCACCGATGTTGACCTCACAACGCGCGACGTCTGGGTAACCAACGGCGAGCAGTACCTCGCCGGTCGCCTCAACCGCCAGATCGAAGAGCTCAACGGCGCGGTGACCGCTGTCAGCCCCGAGTTCGATGTTGTGCAAAACGGCACAAACGTTTTTATGGTCGACTCTGTGACTGGTGTGCTGCAGCGCATCGACCCCGCTTTTACCCGCCTCATTGAGAGCGTTGACATTCCCCAGGGCTCGTCGGTGGTTCTCGGCGGCACAGTTCTCTCGATTCTCGCGCCGACCGGTGACCTCTGGACAGTCGACGTCTCGAATCAACTCGACTTCAGCGCGGCAGACGAACCGGCTCTGAGCCTCGGCAAGGGAGCAGCGGCCACCGTCTCGCCCACCGGAACGGTCTTCGCCGCATCGCTCGCCGACCAGACGATAACAACGCTTCGCGACGGCGAGAAGCCCGTGGAACGCGCGCTCGAGTTCTCGTCGAAGTACCAGCTCACGGCGGTCGGCGACCGCGCGGTCATTCTCGACACTGGATCAAACGAGATCGTTGTTGACGACGGCACTCGGGTTGCCCTCGAAGAGTCAACCGGCATCAAGATTCAGCAGCCCGGCAAGGCACACGACGTCGTTATCGTCGCAACGGGCGACGCGCTTCTTCGCGTCGGACTCGGCGGCGGCATCGAGATCGCCAAGGGCACGATCCCCAGCCCGGTGACGAACCCCGAAGGTGTCTCGTCGCCGGTGTGGCTCAACGGCTGCGCGCACGGCGCCTGGGCAGAGAAGTCGCAGTACCTGCTCTCGTGTGATGACAAGGAGCCCGCCGCGAGCGCGATTCCGCAGCCGACGATCGGCGCGATCGTCGAGTTCCGCGTCAACAAGTCGGTCATCGCACTCAACAACCTCACAAACGGAAACGTCTGGCTCGTCGACAACGACATGCGCCTCGTCGAGAACTGGGACGAAGTAACGCCCCCGAAGGAAGAAGAAGCGGAAGAGGGCGACGAGAAGTCGACGACCCAGTCGTTCGAAGACACCCTCGCAGAGCGCACCGAGATCAACCGCCCGCCGACGGCGAACGACGACCAGATGGGTCTGCGCGAGGGCCGCACAACGATTCTTCCGGTGCTCGAGAACGACACCGACCCTGATGGCGATGTGCTGACGATCACAAAGACCACAGAGGTCGAAGAGAGCGTCGGCGTGCTCGACCTCATCGACGGTGGTCGCGCGCTGCAGTTCACGCCGGCCGAAGGCGCGTCGAACGCATCGTTCGATTACACGGTGGATGACGGTCGCAAGGGTGTCGCGACGGCGCACGTCTCGCTCAAGGTCGTCAACGACTCTGTCAACACCCCGCCCAGCGAAAAGCGCTCGACAAAGGTCAGCGTCGAGGCGCGCGGAACGACCGAGTACAACGTGCTCACCGACTGGATCGACCCCGACGGCGACGACCTCGTGCTCATCTCGGCGGCTCCCGTGAGCGGCGACCAGGTGCGGTTCACGCCGGACGGCCTTGTGACGTTCCAGAGCAAGACGGCAGAAGTGGGCGAAAAAGAAGTACGCCTCTCGGTCTCTGACGGGCACAAGACCTCAACGGGAACATTCTTCGTCGACGTGAAGGCTCCCGGCAGCCTCGACCCGATCGGCACCCCCGACTACGCAGAGGCGTTCGAGGGCCAGACGGTTGTCGTCAAGCCACTCGACAACGACGTGACCCCGTCGGGAGACAAGCTCGAGCTGCTCAGCATCGACGAGCTTCCCGCTAATGCAACGGTGCAGGCGAACCTCGAACGCCAGACCGTCTCGTTCACGGCGCCAAAGGCAGGCACCTATTACTTCTTCTACGCCGTCGGCGCCGGATCGAAGTCGACTATCGGAATCGTGCGCGTCGACGTGCGCGAGAACCCCAAAGAGCCGCTCGACCCCATCGCGGTGAAAGACACCGCGTACCTGCGCGCCAACGAGCCGACGATCATCAAGGTTCTCGCCAACGACGTGTCGCCCAACGACTTCGTGCTCGCGGTGCAGGGCACCGACACGTCGAGCACCGCTGAGGGCCTGACGGTCGAGGTGCTCAACAACACGAACATTAGAATCACGTCGTCATCGGCGCTCACCGAGCAGACGCAGTTCACGTACACGATCTCTGACGGACTCAAAACGGCTCTCGCGGGTGTGACGGTTGTGCCCGTCGCGCCGATCGTGAACCGCCAGCCCCCTGTTGCGCTCGACGACGGAGTGAGCGTTCGCGCTGGCGACATCGTGCGCTACCCGGTGCTCAACAACGACTACCACCCCGATGACTCGCAGCTCATCCTCGACCCAGAGCTCTCTGACGTGACAAACGTGGGCGATGGCGGACTCGCTTTCGTCAACGGCCAGACCGTGCGCTACCAGGCGCCGAAAAAGGCCGGCGAGTACACGGTGACCTACCGCGTCTCTGACAAGTACGGCGAATCGGCGACTGCCGACGTGAAGTTCACTGTCAAGGCCGACGACATCGACTCGAACCTGCCGCCGCAGCCTGAACCGCAGACCGCTCGCGTCTTCGCCGGGGAGTCGGTCGAGATTGAGGTTCCTCTCGACGGTATCGACCCTGACGGCGACTCCGTTATGCTCACGCGCATCGTGCAGCCGCCGACAAAGGGCTCGCCGAGCGGCATGACGGAGAAGGGCTTCACCTACACGGCGAACGCCGAGTCGTCGGGAACCGACACCATTCAGTACGAGGTCGAAGACACCTTCGGCGCAAAGGCGCAGGGCACGATCAGCATCGGTGTTGTGCCTGCGGGCGAGACAAAAGACCCGCCGAGCGCCATCGACGACAGCGTCGAGATTAAGCCGGGTCGTTCCGCCTCGGTTGACGTTCTGCTCAACGACTCAGACCCCAACAACCTTCCGCTCTCGGTGACAGAAGAGTTGCTCGAGGTTGACCCGGGAATCGACGCGCGCGTCGTAGACAACAAGGTAATTCTCGAGGCGCCAGAAGAAGAGGGCACCTTCTCGATTCGCTACGAGATCTCAAACGGCAGCTCGGGAATTGATAGCGCCTTCCTGCAGGTTCGCGTGACAAAGAAGGCAAAGGCGATCTACCCGACCGCAGCCGACTACTACGTTCCCTTCGACGACATCGTCGAAAACGACACCGTAACCGTGAACCTCGACGGCATGATCGCCAACCCGTCCGGGCTCGCGGAAGAACTCGAGGTTGCCGTTGACGGTGTCAACGCGGATCTGGCGACCGTCAACCAGGCCAACCAGACGATCACCGTGCGACAGGGCGAGCGCCGCGTGGCTATCGCCTATTCGGTCACCAACCTCGACGACAACCTCACCGGCAGTGCATTCATCATCGTGCCGCCGAAGGTGAGCGCAAGCTACTCGCCGCCGCCCTACCTGCGTGATGACCTCGGCGAGATCGTCATCGACATGAACGGCGAAGAGCAGTGGAAGCTCGAAGACATTCTCGTTGTGCCCTCCGGCCGCCCCGCAGTCATCACCGAAGAGTCGAGCGTTGTCGCTCTCAACAGTGACGGCGCCAGCTCTTACATCGACAAGAGCACAATCGGATTCGTCGCTTCGCGTGACTACCGAGGACCAGCATCCATTTCATTCGAAGTGACGGATGGCGCGGACAAAGACGACATCAACGGAAACGTTGCGACGATCGTTCTTCCGTTCACCGTCGGCGACCCCGACTTCACCGACACGCCTCCGACGTTCACAACGCAGAGTGTGCGCCTCGAATCCGGGCCGGATGGTGAGCAGACGGTCGACCTCAGGGCGTCGAGCGCGCACCCCAACCCGTCACTCGTGAGCCAGTTCTCGTACGAGGGGCTCAGCGGGCAGACCGAGAACATCCAGGCGAGCATCAGTGGTGGAGACCTCAAGGTCTCGTCGCCGCTCGGTTCGCCGGTCGGCAGTAAGGCGACACTGCGCTTTACGGTGAAGTACAAAGACTTCGAGATCCCGGGCGTTGTGACAGTCACGCGAGTGCCGTCGACAAAGCCTCTCGCGCAGGCCGTCGAAGACACCGACAAGGGTCGACGTGGCGTGGTTCAGCCCGCGTACAATGTGCTCGCCAACGACTACAACCCGTTTGAGAGCGCGGGAACGCCGCTCAAGGTCATCTCAGCAAAGGTCGAGAACGGCGGAGAGACTGCGGCGAGCGTTCAGTTCACCGCTGACGGCAAGGTCACCGTCTCGCCCGGCCCGAGCTTCATCGGTGTCATCAGCGTCGTCTACACGGTCGAAGACGCCTCGAAAGAGCCGAGTCGCAACGTGCAGGGCCGCTACCTGCTCAACGTTCGTGACGTGCCGAGCAAGGTCGACGCACCGGTTGCGACACCAGGCGACCTGCGAGCCTCAGTGGCATGGAACACCCCGTCGACAAACGGTGAGCCGATCAGTGGCTACACGGTGACCTGGTCTCCCGCGCACGGCACGGGCGGCGGAAGCGCAGAGCTTCCGGGTTCCGCGGCAAACCACACGGTCACCGGGCTCACAAACGGCACCGACTACCGGTTCAGGGTTGTGGCGCACAACGTTATGGGTGCGAGCACAATCTCTGACGAGAGCAACGCCGCGCGTCCGAAGGGACAGGCGACAGCGCCAACCTCGCTCAGCATCACGCCGAGCACCTCGGGCAACGGCGTGCTGAGCATGTCGTGGGGTGGCGCGGGCGCAAACGGTGGCGAGATCACCGGTTACACGTGGACAGTCTGGAGCGGTGGCTCCGCCGTCGCGTCGGCAAACACGGGAGCAACGAGCGCCACCTGGGCGGGCAACGTCGGAACGACCTACACGTTCTCGGTCGTCGCACTCGCAACCGGTGGAGACTCCAACCCCTCGTCACGGTCTTCGGGGGCAACGCCCACGCCGGGTAAGCCGAGCGTGTCGCTCAGCGCTCCGGGCGCTCCGGGCGATTACACACTCAACGCCTCCTACGGTGCAGCCGCAGCGAACGGGGCCAACCCGACCTACTCGTGGTCGATCTCCAACATCGGCTCCGGCTCGGGCGGCCCGCAGTCGTTCTCGCGCACGGGTGGGGCGAACACTAATTACACGCTCACCGTCACAGCAACCGTTGGCGGGGTCAGCAACTCTGCCTCGGCGAGTGCGTCGACCCCTGGTCGGTATGTACCGCCGGCAGCGACCGAGTGGGCAATGGACGTACCCGTCAACTCGTGCCCAGAGGAGTACAGCCTGCAGTCGGGCTACTTCAACAGCGGCGGTCCGAGTTGTTCGGCACCCGGCGGTTGGGTGCGCGGTTCGATCAACGTTCAGTGCAAGAAGCCCTCGGCCGACTGGTACCGCTTCCGTGACGGATCGCGTGGCTACGGCGACAACATGCTCGTCAAGGGCTCGACGATCAACGGACCCAAGGGTTCGGTTCCCAATTGCTAACCCCGTTTTCACCTCAGAGGAGTACCCGCACATGGCAGTAACCCAGGAGCAGGCGACATGGTTCGCCGACGCCTTCAACAAGCTGATCGGCAATGTCGACCAGGCGATTCTCGGCAAGACGCACGTGCTGCGTCTGGTTGTGACGGCGCTGCTCTCTGACGGTCACGTACTGCTTGAGGACTTTCCGGGAACGGGTAAGACGGTTCTCGCGAAGGCCCTCGCCAACACGCTCGATGGTACGAACTCGCGCATCCAGTTCACCCCCGACCTGCTGCCGTCTGACGTCACCGGCGTGACGATCTACGACCAGAACAAGGGCGTCTTCGAGTTTCACAAGGGGCCGATCTTCGCATCGATCGTGCTCGCCGACGAGATCAACCGTGCTTCACCGAAGACCCAGTCGGCTCTCCTCGAGGTTATGGAAGAGGGCGTCGTGACGATCGACGGCATCGGCCACTCGGTGGGCAGCCCGTTTATGGTCATCGCAACGCAGAACCCGATCGAGCAGGCCGGAACGTACTCGCTTCCAGAAGCCCAGCTCGACCGCTTCCTGATCAAGACGAGCCTCGGCTACCCCGACCACGCAACGGCAGTGACGCTGCTGATGGACTCGGGCAACCGCGCCCGCGCCTCGAAGATCAAGCCGATCATCTCGTCGAGCTCGATTCCGACAATGTCGCAGCTGGCATCAGAGGTCTTCGTCGATGCTTCGGTCATGGAATACCTCAGCAGCATCGTCTCGGCGACACGTGCCGACAAAGACGTGACCCTCGGCGCGAGCATGCGTGGCGCTATGGCGCTCTCGCGTGCCGTCAAGACCTGGGCCATCGCCTCCGGTCGCACCTACGTCACCCCCGACGACGTGCGCGACCTCGCCGTTCCGGTTCTCGCGCACCGTCTCATCATCGATCCAGAATCTGACTTCGCCGGTGTCAAGGCCGAAGACGTCATCAACCGCATTCTCGTAAGCATCGAACCCCCCACCTACCGCGCAGCATGACGATTGCCCCCGAGGTGCCTCCCGTTGAGGCACCGCCCGTTGCGACGAAACGTCGGCTCCCCGACGTCTCGGGCGTTCTGCCGCGCCTGAAGACTTGGGGCACCGCGGTGCTGCGCGTTCTTCACACCGCGTGGCTCGTGATTGCGCTTCTCGCGCGGCGTGGTTGGCGCGCCATCCAACCCGCTGTTTCGATTGTCAGCTCGACCGGCTGGATCGTTCTGTTGACGATCATCATCCTGGGCACGCTGGGCTTTCTCTTCGGCTGGCAAGAGTTCGTTTACGTTGCCGTCACGTTGCTTGGCGGACTCCTCGTCGCCGTGTTCTTTGTCTTCGGTCGCGCGGCTTTCGGCGTCGAGATCGAGCTCAACCCGCGTCGCGTTGTCGCGGGGGAGCGCGCGCTCGGCGAGATGAAGATCACAAATACGGGCACAAAGAAGTCGTCGCCGTCGCGGTTCGAGCTTCCGGTTGGCAATGGCATGGCCGAGTTTGTTGTGCCGGGCCTGCAGCCCGCCGAGATGCACGACGAGCTGTTCGCCGTGCCCACTAACAAGCGCGCGGTTATCGTCGCCGGCCCCGCCGTGTCGGTGCGCGGTGACCAGCTCGGCCTGCTGCGCCGCACCGTGCGCTGGACCGACCCCGTCGAACTCTTTGTACACCCGATCACCGCGCGCATCGCGCCCTCTGCGGCCGGCCTCGTGCGCGACCTCGAGGGTGAGATCACAAAGAAGATCACAAACAATGACATCTCGTTTCACGCGCTGCGCGAGTACCAGCAGGGTGACGACACCCGCTACGTTCACTGGCGCACGTCGGCTCGCACCGGCCAGCTGATGGTTCGCCAGTTCGAAGAGACTCGCCGCTCGCAGCTCACCGTTATGCACAGCGCAGACCGCAATGCCTACGCCTCAGACGAAGAGTTCGAGCTCGCCGTGTCGATCACCGCATCGATTGGCGTTCAGGTGCTGCGCGACGGCACCCGGCTGAGCGTTGTGAGCGACGTCGTCGACCTCAAGACCGTCACGGTCACGGGCTTTCTCGATGACACCTGCCGTCTCGCTGCCGTGGCTTCGCCGTATGCGACGCCGCGCGACTTCGCGCGCGAGAGCACCCTTCGCCTTCCGCCGCCGAGCGTCGCAATGTTTGTTACCGGCTCGAAGGTCGCACCGATCGGCATTCGTGCTGTCGAGTCGCTCTTCGGAAAAGACGCCCAGACGATAGGTTTTCGTGCAGAGCCCGGCGTTCCATCGAAGGTGGGCTTCGTCAAGGGGCTCACCGTTGTGACGGTCGGCAATCTCGCTGACCTCCCCAAGCTTTTGAAGAGGGTGCGATGACCGCCACCGACACCCAGACGACGCCCGTGCGCACGGCGCCCCGCGTTACAGTCGCGCCGCGTGCGCTCGTTGACGTTGCGGTTCTCTCGATCCTGTCGATCATCGGCATCATCGGATTCTCGACGGCATTCCAAGACCAGGGCTGGCTGCTCGCCGGAATCGGTGGGCTCTTTGTCGGCACCGCCGCCGCGTTCGGCTCGCACTTTCTGCGCCTCGGAACGATCACAACAATTCTTCTCGCGCTCGTCGCGTTCTTCCTGCTCGGCAGCGCATTCGCTGTTCCCGGCATTGCCCTGCTCGGCTTTATCCCGACACTCGATTCGCTCGCCGCACTGAGCATCGGCTCTGTGTACGGCTGGGCAGACATCCTCACCCTCCGCGCGCCCGTGAGCCTTCCCGAGTACGTCACGGCCGTGCCGTTCGTCTCGACCTGGGCCGTGGGGCTCGTCGCGACGGTGCTCGCCGTCCGCTGGCTTCCGAAGCGCCGCCGTACCGCGCCACGTGCGGCACTGCTGCTCATCGGCCCCGTTATTCTCTACGTCGCGGGAGTTCTTCTCGGCACAGAGAACCCGATCTTCGCCGCGCTTCGTGGAATCACTTTCGCTGCCCTCGCCCTTGTCTGGCTTGGATGGCGCCACACAACCAGCCAGAAAATCAATGCCGCCGGAAACCGTGTGCTCCTGCGCAACCGGCTCGTGGGCACGGCGATTCTTGTTGTCTCCGCCGTACTCGTCGGAGTCGTCGTCGGTGGCGTCCTCGCCCCGGAACCCGACAACCGCTTCGTTCTTCGTGAAGAGGTCGAGCCGCCCTTCGAGCCGCTCAACTACCCGAGCCCCTTCGCCGCCTACCGGCACTACACAAAGACTCTCGAGCAAGAGACACTCTTCACCGTCTCGGGACTCGAGCCAGAGCAGCGGCTGCGTCTCGCGACCCTCGACACCTACGACGGCATCATCTGGGGCGTCGCAGGCTCAGAGGTCGCGACCCAGGGTTCCGGATCATTCAGCCTCGTCGGCCGCGACTTTCCGGAGGCGCCGCTCGTGACCGAGGGCCCTTCGAGCGACCTCACCGTCACGATCGAGGGCTACAAAGACGTCTGGGTGCCCGACATCGGCTACACCTCAAGCCTCAACTTCGCGGGCGATGATTCGAAGGCCGCGGCTGAGGCCCTTCGCTACAACGCGGCAACCGGCACCGCAGTTCTCACTTCGGGCCTCGCCGAGGGCGACAGCTACACGGTGACGGCAGACCTGCAGAAGGCCTACGCGGTCGAAGATCTCGTCGAGGTGCCCGTCGCATCCATTTCGCTGCCACCCGTGAGCAACATCCCCGACGTCATCAACGCGAAGGCTCGCGAACTCGCGGGCGATGCTGAGACCCCGATCGAGCAGTTGTCTGCAATCGAGACAGCTCTCAAGACGACGGGCTTTTTAAGTCACGGTGCTGCCGACGACGTCGTCAACTCGCGAGCCGGGCACGGCGCCGACCGCATGGTCGAGCTTGTGACGCGCGTTCCCATGGTCGGCGACGAAGAGCAGTACGCCTCTGCGTTCGCGCTTATGGCCCGCAGCTACAACTACCCCGCGCGCGTTGTGATGGGCTTCAAGCCCGAAGCCGGTGCGGGCGGTGGTGAGATCGCCGTACGCGGTGGAAACGTCACAGCATGGGTCGAGGTCGCCTTCGAGGGAGTTGGCTGGGTTCCGTTCTACCCGACACCCGACAACACCGACGTGCCGCAAGACGAGATCACCAAGCCGCAGTCCGAACCGCAGCCGCAGGTGCGCCAGCCCCCGCGCACCGAGAAAGACCCCAACGACCTCGTTGCGGGCGTCGAGATCGACGACACGAAAAAAGACGACAACTGGTTCTTGCAGATACCGGGCTGGGTCTGGGTTGTCGCGCTCTCGCTGCTGATTCCTGCGGCGCTTATCTTCATCCCGTTGCTTCTGATCACCGCGTTCAAGAACCGCCGAGCGCACCGCAGGCGCGAGGCTGCCTCTGGCGACCTCGCAGCTGCCGGCGCGTGGGATGAACTCGTCGACAGGTTCTCAGAGCTCGGCTACGAGATTCCGCAGAACACGACCCGCAAGGGCGTCGCCGCGGGGCTGCAGGGCCAGGTTGGCGACGCGGGAGCATCACTTCCGAGCATCGCAACCCGCACCGACGAGGCAGTTTTCTCCGGGGTGGATGTCGCGCGCGAAACCACCGACTCCGTGTGGACTGAGGCACTCGCCGCCGTCGAGGCCGCGCGCGCCGCTGTGTCGCGAGCCCGCCAGGTCGTCAGCCGCTACCGCATCTCGTCAGCGCGAGCCTGGTTGGGTTCGCTCGTGGCAAAGGCTGCCGCAGAAGCCGATCGCCTGCCGCGTCGAAACCGCGAAAAGCCCTCAGGCGGGGTGGGCTAGCATTAATCACTTCGCTCACGGAAGCGACTAGTGCACGGAAGAGGCGGCAATGAGCGAGTCGGAAGACAACCCGTTTCTCATCACGCCACCGCCCGGGTTCGCCCCAACGCCCGCCGCGGAGCCTGACGAAGACGAGATCGTCACCGAGACCGCACTCATCACGCCGCCCCCGGGCATTGAGACCGGCACGTTCAAGATGGCGCAGTCGCGCGCTGCAGACGACGACAAGGTCGTCACGCTGTCGCCCAAGACATTTACGACCCCCGGCGGCGCAATTCTTCCGGTGGGCAAGCCGCGCGTTGTTCCGGCCGCGCCGGAGCCCGCTGCCGTTTCTGACCTTGTCGCCGACGCCGAACCGGTTGCGGTCGCTCAGCCGGCCGCCGAGCCCGTTGCGTTCGCCGAGCCGGCTGTCGTTGCCGACCCCGTCGCCGTGGCTGAGCCGGTCGCCGAAGAGACGCAGCTCGCACCGCAGCGCAGCACCCCGGCTGCCGCTGCCGGCCCAACCTGGCGCCTCGTAATGCCGCACGGCGATGCGCCCGTCGAGATTTCGGGAGCCGTCGTTATCGGCCGCGGCCCCGTGACAATTCCCGAGTACGCGACCGCACAACTCGTCACGGCCTCAGACCCGAGCAAGTCAGTGTCAAAAACACACGCGCTTCTGGGCATCGACGCGAAGGGGCTGTGGGTTGCCGATCTCGGTTCGACCAACGGAACCTTCGTGATCACCCCGACGGGTGGTGACGTGCGCGTGCAACCCGGAGCGCCCGTCTATGTTCCGCCCGGAAGCGACGTCGAACTCGGCCAGTACGTCATCACGGTCGAGCTCGGCTGAGCACCCAGCAAGCCAGCAATTGCGGTGGTATCCTCTGGGGATGCATCTCGATCGGCTCGCGCTACTTCTTAGCCGCGACGAGGCCTGATTCTCCGGCCGTCCTCGTCGCGGAGTTCGACGTTGGCTGAACCACTCGAAACGCAATAAGGACAGCTTTTATGACTGCAGCATCTGCCGCGATGACTCTCGCCGAGAAGGTCTGGAAAGACCATCTCGTCGTCAAGGGCGAAGACGGAACCCCCGACCTCATCTACATCGACCTGCACCTTGTTCACGAAGTGACGAGCCCGCAGGCTTTTGATGGTCTGCGTATGGCCGGTCGCCCGGTGCGACGCCCCGATCTCACTATCGCCACAGAAGACCACAACACCCCGACTCTCGACATCGACAAGCCCATTGCCGACCTGACGAGCCGCACCCAGATTCAGACCCTGCGCAACAACGCCAAGGAGTTTGGCGTTCGTCTGCACTCGCTCGGCGATATCGAGCAGGGCATCGTTCACGTCGTCGGCCCTCAGCTTGGCCTGACGATGCCGGGCATCACGGTTGTCTGCGGCGACTCGCACACGTCGACGCACGGTGCTTTCGGCGCCATGGCATTCGGTATCGGAACGAGCGAGGTCGAGCACGTGCTCGCGACGCAGACCCTTCCGCTCAAAGAGTTCAAGACGATGGCCATCACCGTCGAAGGCGAACTGCGCCCCGGCGTGACAGCGAAAGACATCATCCTCGCGGTCATCGCCAAGATCGGCACCGGTGGCGGGCAGGGTTACGTTCTCGAATACCGCGGTAGCGCCATCCGTGCATTGTCGATGGATGGCCGCATGACGATCTGCAACATGTCGATCGAGGCGGGTGCGCGAGCCGGAATGGTCGCCCCCGACCAGATCACCTACGACTACCTCAAGGGCCGCGCACACGCGCCCACCGGCCAGGACTGGGACGACGCCGTTGCCTATTGGAACACCCTGCCGACCGACGAGGGTGCCGTCTTCGACGCCGAGGTCTTCATCGACGCCAACGAGCTCGAGCCGTTCGTCACCTGGGGCACCAACCCCGGCCAGGGCGTCTCGCTGAGCCAGCCGGTTCCCAACCCCGCCGATGTCGAAGACATCAATGAGCGCTCCGCAGCCGAGCGTGCCCTCGAGTACATGGATCTCGAAGCTGGCACCCCCATGAAAGACATCCGCGTCGACGCAGTGTTTATGGGGTCGTGCACGAACAGCCGCATCGAAGACCTGCGCGCCTTCGCGAGCATCATCAAGGGCCAGACAAAGGCCGAGGGTGTGCGCGTGATGGTCGTTCCGGGATCCGCACGCGTGCGCATAGAGGCAGAGGCCGAGGGCATCGACAAGATCGTCGAGGAGTTCGGCGGAGAGTGGCGCTTCGCAGGCTGCTCGATGTGTCTCGGCATGAACCCCGACCAGCTCGCGCCCGGCGAACGATGCGCTTCGACATCCAATCGCAATTTTGAAGGTCGTCAAGGCAAGGGCGGGCGCACCCACCTCGTCTCGCCGCTCGTGGCCGCGGCCACCGCGATTCGCGGAACGTTGAGCTCGCCGTGGGACCTGGTTTCGACCGAGGTCAACGAGACAGTAGGAGCCCGCTAATGGATAAGATCTCAACCGTTTCGGGCATCGCCGTTCCGCTCAAGCGTTCGAACGTCGACACCGACCAGATCATCCCGGCGCAGTTTCTCAAGCGCGTCACAAAGACCGGCTTCGAAGACGCGCTCTTCTACGGCTGGCGCCAGGACCCGGAATTCATCCTCAACACGCCGCCGTTCACAGCGGGAAAAATCCTCGTTGCTGGCCCCGATTTTGGCACCGGTTCGAGCCGTGAGCACGCCGTCTGGGCGCTGCGCGACTACGGTTTCCAGGCCGTGCTGAGCGGCCGTTTTGGCGACATTTTCCGCGGCAACTCGGGCAAGCAGGGGCTCCTCGCCGCGCAGGTCGACGAAGCTGACATCGAAAAGATCTGGGCGCTCATTGACGGGCAGCCCGGAATAGAGGTGTCGGTCGATTTGGTTGCAAGAACTGTGAGTGCTGCCGATCTCACTGTTCCTTTCGAGATCGACGATTACACTAGGTGGCGCTTGCTCGAAGGGCTCGATGACATCGGCCTGACACTGCGCGACGAAGCTCAGATTACGGAGTTCGAGGCTCGCCGGGAATCATGGCGGCCGCTGACTCTTCCAGCAAAATAGCCTCAGGGCTCACTACGCATTAACTGCTTATTCGCCGAACCACGGCGAAGGGCGAGTTTCCAGAAACAAAGGCGGCACATATGAATTCGCTCGTACAGGATGCCCACAAGGCAGGCGAGAGGGTTGGACTCAAGTCCGACAAGATCATCATCAACGGCGGAAAGCCCCTCAAGGGTCGCATCGAGATTCGCGGAGCGAAGAACCTCGCGACGAAGGCGATGGTCGCGGCACTTCTCGGCGATGGTCCCTCGACTCTCAAGGATGTTCCCAACATCTCCGACGTGGCGATCGTCACGGGCATGCTCGAGGCCTACGGCGTCTCGGTGACCGAGACTGACCCCGGCGTTCTCGTTCTCGACCCGACAAACGTCGAGAAGGCGCACTTCGCCCAGATCGACGCGCTCGCCGGTTCGAGCCGCATCCCCATCCTGTTCTGCGGACCGCTGCTGCACCGCCTCGGCGAAGCACTCATTCCCGACCTCGGCGGCTGCCGCATCGGCGACCGCCCGATCGACTTCCACATGGACGCGCTTCGTGCCTTCGGCGCGATCGTCGACAAGAGCTACGAGGGAATTCGCCTCACGGCACCCAATGGCCTCAAGGGTGCACTTATCGACCTGCCGTACCCGAGTGTCGGTGCTACCGAGCAGGTGCTTCTGACGGCTGTTCTGGCCGAGGGCGTCACCGAGCTGAAGAACGCCGCGATCGAGCCCGAGATCATGGACCTCATCGCGATCCTTCAGAAGATGGGCGCGATCATCACGGTCGAGCCGAACCGCGTCATCTTCATCGAGGGTGTCGAGAAGCTTCACGGCTACAACCACCGCGCACTGTTCGACCGCAACGAAGCGGCGAGCTGGGCCTCTGCTGCGCTTGCCACAGAGGGCGACATCTTCGTCGGCGGCGCAAAGCAGCAAGAGCTGATGACGTTCCTCAACATCTTCCGCAAGGCGGGTGGAGCGTTCGACATTCACGAAGACGGCATCCGCTTCTACCACCCCGGAACCCCGCTCAAGCCTGTCGTCGTCGAGACCGACGTTCACCCCGGCTTTATGACCGACTGGCAGCAGCCCCTCATCGTCGCCCTCACAAAGGCCGAGGGTGTGTCGATCGTTCACGAAACCGTTTACGAGAACCGTTTCGGCTTCACCGACGCGCTCATCGAGATGGGTGCCGACATCGTTGTGCACAAAGACGGCCTCGCCGGCCTCACCCGCCGCGTTCCGCAGCGTCCGCTCGAGCAGGCGGCTGTTATCACCGGACCGACGAAGCTGCACGGTGCCGACATTCGCGTTCCTGACCTGCGCGGTGGCTTCAGCCACCTCATTGCGGCCCTCGCCGCCGACGGCCAGTCGACGATCAGCAACGTGGGAATCATCAGCCGCGGCTACGAGCACTTCACCGACAAGCTCGAGGCGCTTGGAGCCGACTTCATCTACGAGGGATAATCCTTAGGTGACTGACGAGCCATCGAAGGTGGCACTCGATAGAGTGCGCCGCGAAGCGACCCGTCGCGAGAAGACTCCGATCTTCAGGCTTATGGCGTTTATCCTCCTTCCGCCGATGTGGTTTCTCGCGAGAATCCAGGTCAGCGGCGAGGAGAACATCCCGGCAACGGGTGCGTTCATCGTTGCGCCGAACCACTACAGCGAGATAGACCCTGCGGTCACGGGCGTGGCCATGTGGAAAACCGGCCGCATGCCGCGATATCTGGCCAAGGCGTCGCTCTTTCGTGTTCCGTTCGTCGGGTGGCTGCTGCGCACGTCGGGCCAGGTGCCCGTAGAGCGCGCCGGAACGCGCGGCGGGGGAGACCCGCTCATCGCCGCGCGCAAGATCGCGCGCGAGGGTCTCGCTGTCGTTGTGTACCCGGAGGGAACGCTCACGCGCGACCCCGACCTGTGGCCCATGCGTGGCAAGACCGGTGCCGTGCGCATCGCGCTTCAGGAGAACCTCGAGGTCATCCCGCTCGCGCACTGGGGAACCCAGAAGATCATGCCGCGCTACGCCCGCCGCATCAGCGTCTTTCCTCGAAAAGACGTTCAGGTGTTGTTCGGCCCGCCCGTCGACCTCTCCGCCTTTCGCAACCTGCCGCTCGACAACGCAACGCTTGCCGCAGCGACAACAGTTGTGATGAACGACATAACCGCCCTCTTCGAACAGCTTCGCGGCGAGAAGGCTCCGGCCACGCGCTGGGATCCCGCCGAGCACAACCAACAGGAAACGGGCCGCTTTGAGCAGCACTGAACAACCCAAGGCCGCGCGCAAGGTCGCCGTACTCGGCGCGGGCTCGTGGGGAACGACCTTCGCGAAAATCCTTGCTGACGGTGGAGCCGACGTGGCCCTCTGGGCGCGCCGCCCAGAGCTTGCCCGCGAGATCACGCAGTCAAAGCGCAACTCCGACTACCTGCCCGGCATCAACCTGCCGCGCAGCATCTGGGCGAGTTCGCTGCTGCCCGAGGTGCTCGAGGGCGCCGAGCAGGTCTTCATCTCGGTTCCCGCGCAGTCATTGCGCGAGAACCTCAGAATCGTTCGCGAGCTCATCCCGGCCGACGCCATTGTCATCTCGCTGATGAAGGGCGTCGAAAAGGGCACAAAGCTGCGTATGAGCGAGGTTATGGAGCAGGAGCTGCGCATCGGCGCCGCGCGCATCGCCGTCGCCTCCGGACCGAACCTCGCCCTCGAGATCGCCAAGGAGCAGCCGACCGCCGCCGTTATCTCGAGCGAATCACGCGAGACAGCGACGCTCGTTGCGATGACCGCAACGTCACCGTACTTTCGCTCTTACGTCAACACCGATGTCATCGGAACCGAGTTCGGTGGGGTTCTCAAGAACCTCATCGCTGTAGCCGTCGGAATCGTCGACGGTGTCGGTCACGGCGAGAACACAAAGGCATCGATCATCACGCGCGGCCTTGCCGAAATGACCGACTTCGCCGTCGCGTACGGTGCCCGGGCAGAGACCCTCGCGGGACTCGCTGGCCTCGGTGACCTCATCGCCACGTGTGAGTCGTCGCTCAGTCGCAATAACACGGCGGGCCGCCTTCTCGGCCAGGGCTACACGTTCTCAGAGGTCGTCAAGCAGATGAGCCAGACGGCCGAGGGGCTGTCATCGGTCGCGCCGATTCTCGAACTCGCGCTCGCGAAGGGCGTCGAGATGCCGATCGTCTCGCAAGTCGCCGAAGTTCTCGCCGGAACACTCGACCCGCGCGACATCGCGCCGCACCTGACCACCGACCCGATTCCGCAGGGGGAGTAGCGATGCTGACCTCCCTCGCCGACGGTCGCCTCCTCGCCGAGAAGACCGGCGCAACACCGCCCGCCGTATTTGCTCTGCACGGCTGGCAGCGCTCGGGCATCGACTTCGCGCGTATCGTCGACGGACTCGACGCCGTGGCACCGAACTTGCCCGGTGCTTCGCCGTCGGCAGAACCGCCCACAGAGGTCTGGGGATCGCCAGAGTACGCGGATCTCGTCGCCGACGCGATCCGCCCGTTTGGCCCCGTCGTCATCGTCGCCCACTCCTTTGGCGGTCGCGTCGCTGTGCACCTTGCCGCGAAGTATCCAGAGCTCGTGCGCGGCCTCGTGCTCACAGGCGTGCCGCTGCTTCGACTGCAGGCACCGCCCAAAGCGTCTCTTGGGTACCGAATGTTCAAGCGCCTCGCGGCCCTCGGCCTCGTCTCGAAGGCGCGGCTCGAAGCCGAGCGCCGCAAGCGCGGCTCTGCCGACTACAACGCAGCGCAGGGAATCGTGCGCGACATCTTTGTGACCCTCGTCAACGAGGACTACCGCGAGGCCATGGCGCGCGTGAACGTACCCGTGCGCATGATCTGGGGCGAGAATGACACCTCAGCACCAGCCGACGCAGGGCTCGCCGCCTCGAAACTTATCCCCGACGCGCGCTTTCGCGTCGTCGACGGTGCTGGCCACCTGCTCGAGGGACACCTCGAGACGGCCGTACGCCATGACCTGCTCGAACTACTCCTGGAGATCGACCCACAGTGACCGTGCTCATTGCAACACTCGTCGTCGGCGCTATCGCCGCACTGCTCGGAGCCGGCCGCTGGCTGCGCGTCGCCCAGCGCGAGCACTACATCGCGCCCTGGACCACACGCATCGCGCTGCTCTGGTTTCGTGCAGTCCCTGCGAACGTCACATTCATTCTCGGCGCGCTGCTGTTCAGCGTCGCGGGCTACCTCGGCTGGATCAACGACTCCGGCACAGCGTGGTTCGCGCTCGTCGGCCCGCTCTTTCTTGGCGCGGTGCCACTCGGGCTGAGCGTGCGCGGCACGTCGGCCAAACTCGCCTGGACCATTCGCCTCAAGCGCGTTGCCGTCGTTTGGGCAGTGCTCGTCGTAGCGATCGGCGCGCTCCTCGTGCTTGTGCTCGGCACAGCGGGTGTCACGGTCACTCTTGTGCTTTTGCCACTCATCACCGACCTCACGCTCGTCATTCTTAAGCCGGTCGAGAAGGCACTCTCGCGCAAGTTTCTGCTCAGCGCGCGCAAGCGACTGCAGCAGGTTCGCCCCAAGGTTGTCGCGATCACCGGCTCGTACGGCAAGACCTCGACAAAGGGTTACGTCGCGCACGTGCTTGGCGGCGCGTTCAGCGTTGTAGCCTCGCCCGCATCGTTCAACAACCTCATGGGACTCTCACGCGCCGTCAACGAGCGCGTTGTTCCCGGCACCGAGGTCTTTATCGCCGAGATGGGCGTCTACGGCCGCGGCGAGATCCGTGAGCTGAGCGAGAGCTTCCCGCCCGACATCGCTGCGATCACCACCATCGGCGAGGCGCACCTGGCCCGCATGGGATCGCGCGAGGTCATCTTCCAGGCGAAGGCCGAGATTACCGAAAAGGCCTCGACGGTTGTGCTGCCGATCGACGAGATCGAGCTCGCCGGGCTCGCCGCACTCTGCCGCACGCAGGGCAAGCGTGTTGTCACGGTCTCGACCGTTGCAGGGGCAGACGCCGACGTGATCGTCGACGCCGCAGAAGGCACGGTCACCGTCGCAGGCATCACTGCCCCCGTCACCATCCCGGCCGTCGGCCACGCCGTCAACCTCGCGATCGCCGTGGGCATCGCCGTTGCTCTCGACGTCGAACTCGCCACGATCGCCAAGCGACTTCAGGCACTCCCAGACTCGCGCCACCGTGCCGAGATCCAGGAGACAGCAAGCGGAGTCATCATCATCGACGACACCTACAACGCCAACCCCGTGGGAGCCGAGCGCGCACTGCAGGGTGCCGCGGCTATGGCCGCAGAACGCGGCGGACCCCTTGTCGTCGTGACACCGGGCATGGTTGAGCTCGGCAAGGTTCAGGTCAAGCGCAACGCGGAGTTCGCGACATCCATCGCCAATCTTGGTGGGCACCTCTTCGCGATCGCCCGCACCAACCGTCACGCGCTCATGCAGGGAGCGGCCAACGGCCCGCACCCCGTGCGCACGTTCGACCGCCGCACAGAGGCCGTCGCCGCGGCGCTCGATCAGGCCGGTGACCGAGGCGTTATCCTCTATGAGAACGACCTGCCCGATCACTACCCGTGATCGTGGCGGCCTTTTTCTCAGATCTTTGGAGTTTCTAACGTGAGTTCCCCGTGGGCTGTCCTCTTTGGCGGGCCGTCGCCCGAACACGAGATTTCGATCCTCACGGGTCTGCAGGCCGAGCGGGTGCTCACCTCAGCCGGTGAGGCTGTGACCCCGATCTACTGGGCGCCCTCGGGCGAGTGGTTCCTCGTGCCGAGCGGCACAGAGGCCAAGGACTACCTCGACGGCGTGCCCAAGGGCGCGAAGCCGATCGAGGTGCGCCTCTCGGGCGACTCGGGCCTCTACGTCAAGAAGAAGGCGCTGCCGATCTCTGCCGTGCTGCTTACGCTTCACGGTGGCGTCGGCGAGGGCGGGGGAGCCGCTGCGCTCTTCGCACTGCTCGGCATTCCAGCCACCGGCTCGTCGCTCTTCGCGGGCGCCGTCGGCATGGACAAGCTCGCCTTCGGTGGCCTGATGCACGTTTCCGGTGTCGCATCGCTGCAGCGCGAGGCGCTCTCGGCAGCCGTCGACCCGACATTCGCCGGCCCCTACATCGTCAAGCCGCGCTTCGGTGGATCGTCAATCGGCATCGAGATCGTCGAAGACGTGGATGCCGCGCGCGCGATCTCGAAGGGTAGCGCCCACCTGCGCGCGGGCGCCGTCGTAGAGCCGTACCGCCCCGAGCTCGTTGACTTGAACATCTCGTTCCGCACGTTCCCCACACTTGAGGTCACGGCGGTCGAGAAGCCGCTGCGTGGTGCCTCGACCAACGGTCTCTACTCGTACGCCGAGAAGTACCTCTCCGGCGGCGAGGGCTCCGAGGTCGGGCTCACGTCTGCGCCGCGCGAGTTCCCCGCGGTGCTGGCCGATGGTGTCGCTTCGCGTGCGGAGGTTATGGCCCGCCGTGTCGCAGAGGTCACCGGACTCACCGGTGTTGTGCGCGTTGACCTGCTTCTCGACGAGACCACCGGCGACCTGTTCGTCAACGAGGTCAACTCGATTCCCGGAGCGCTCTCGCTCTACCTGTGGGCGCCGACCGTCTCGGCGTCGAAGGTGCTGCTCGACGCGCTCGTCGAGGCGCGTGACAAGCCGTTCTCGTTGCCCGCCGGTGGTTTCGGCTCCGGGGCCGCGCTGCGTGCCGCCGGCGGAATCGCGGGCAAGCTCGTTGGCCTGGATGGGCCGCGCGCGTAGCTATCCCTGGGTTTCGATACGGCCGCGGGCGGTCTACTCGACCCGCAACATTGTCGCTGGTTGAGTAGCGAGCGCCAGCGAGCGTATCGAAACCAGGTCGAGCGAAGTCGAGACAAGTCCCACGCCCGACCCCAGCCTCGGCTGCGCTCGGCGTGATTTCGACGAGCTCAATCAGCGAGTTTGAGTTGAAGCCGGCTTCCCCTCGCGCACACTCCAGTTAAACAGGCCAGGTGAGAACAGCCTGTTTTATCGGAGTGCGCGCAAACAGAGTCCGCGCCAGCCGCTATCCCAGCGAGTCTTCGATCTCCGTGCACTTGCCCGTCTCGGTCGTGCGCGCCACAGTGTCGACGAGTTCGTACAGCACCGCTCCGGGGGCAACGATGTCGCGGTTGATGATGACCTCGGTCGCGGGCGAGCGTCCGTAGGTTGTAAAAACGTAGTTCGGCGCATCGGAGTCGTCGCGCAACCAATACGTGCTCGATCCGTCTTCGACGAGCACGCAGGGCAGGGTTGAGGTCGGCCCGGGTTCTTCGACTCCGCAGCGCACGATGATAGCGGTCGGGTCGCCGTACGCGACAACACCCTGGGCGTCAGTCTCGCGAATCGGCAGGTCAGCGACAGCTTCTGGGGCGTGCACAACGATCTCGGCGCAACCGGGATCGATCGCGTTCTCGGCAGGCGTGAGGGCAACGGTCTGCGCGCAGCCGCTCAGTGCGGTGGTGACGACTCCCGCGCTCAAAACCATGGCGAGGGCGACCAGTCGCGGCGAAGTTTTCATCCCTCTCAGGCTACCGTTGAATTATGACGAGCAATGAGAGCGTGGGCTCGGTGGGGGAGTCCGCGGCGCTCGCACGAATCTTCCCGCGCCTACCCAACGCCGACGCCGCACTAGTCGGCCCCGGTGATGACGCCGCAGTGATCGCGGCACCCGACGGACGCTTCGTTGTCACAACCGACATGATGATCCACGGGCCCGATTTCAGACTTGCGTGGTCAACGCCGCACGACCTCGGGTGGAAAGCCGCGGCATCCAATCTCGCCGACGTCGCTGCGATGGGCGCCCGCCCGACCGCTCTCGTTGTTGCGCTCGCGGTGCCCGCCGACTCGCCTGTGACGCTACTCGAGGGAATCGCCGATGGATTTCGCGACGCGTGCGCCGCCCTAGCCCCCGGCTGCGGAGTCGTCGGCGGCGATCTCTCGGTGTCTGACACCCTCACCCTCGCGATCACGGCCTTCGGTGACCTCGATGGTCGCGCGCCCGTGCTGCGGTCCGGTGCCCGGGCAGGCGACACAATTGCGGTGTCTGGTGTTCTCGGACACGCGGCCGCCGGGCTCCGCATGCTTTTTGAACACGGCGTGATGGATGCGACGCAGCTTCGCTCGCGCGAGCCGCTGATCGACGCGCAGCTCGCTCCGCGACCGCCGATCGCGGATGGCCCGCTCGCGGCTCTCGCCGGGGCGACGTCGATGCTCGATCTTTCCGATGGACTCGCACTCGATGCGCGCCGCATCGCTGCCGCGAGTGCCGTTGCCCTCGACCTCGACTCTGCCGCGGTGGGCAGCCGCGAGGCTCTCGATGGCGGCGAAGACCACTCGCTTCTCGCGACTTTCCCCGCGGGGGCGGAGCTTCCCGGAGGCTTCCGCCCGATCGGTCGCGTTGTCGCCGGTGCGGGAGTGCTCGTCGATGGCTCCCCGTACTCGGCTCGCGGCGGCTGGGACCCGTACGAGGGCTGGAACGGCGCCCTGGGCTAAGCGCGTCTCGCTGGTTGAGTAGGCCGCCCGCGGCCGTATCGAAACCCGCCTACCCCGCGGCCCTCACCCAGTACAGCGTCGTGTCCCCATACGCCTTGGCGCGCTCGAGCGTCAACCCAGCGGGCCACTCCGGCTCTGCCGACCGCGACGATCGCTCGAGCACAAGCAGCGCGTCCGGCGCGAGCCGCGCAACCAGCGCGACGAGAGACAACTCGAGTTCCGCGTTGCCGAGCTCGTAGGGCGGGTCGGAGAAGACGAGGTCGTACTCGCCCGGAGTCGACTCGAGAAAGGTCTGCACGGCTCGCGGCACAACCTCGATCGAGAGCGGCTTGGGCGACTTGGCAGAGATGAGCGCGGCGTTCGAGCGGCAGACGCGCACGCCCTTTGGGCTGCTTTCGACGAGGGTGACTGATGCGGCGCCGCGACTGGCCGACTCCAGCCCGAGGGCGCCGGAGCCCGCGTAGAGGTCGAGTACGCGACATCCAACGATCGCATCTCGTGATTCGAGCGCAGAGAATATGGCCTCGCGGATGCGGTCGCTCGTGGGGCGGGTTCCGGTTGCGGGAACAGCGAGTCGAAGGGAACCGGCGAACCCGGCGATGATGCGTGTCACATCGCCAACCCTACAAGCGTGCGCCCTCGGCGGTTGAGCGGGAGCGCCAGCGACGCATCGAAACCAGGTCCCACAAGCGCACGAGAGAATGGAGCCATGCCCGACCTTGAGTTTGAGACTGTTGACGGCCGCTCGCTCGATCTTGCGCGCGTACTAGACCTGTACGGAGCCGTCGGGTGGACTGTCTACGCCAACGATCCGGGCACGCTCGCCCTGGCGCTCGCCGGTTCGACAAGCGTTGTCGTTGCCCGCGATGGCCAGTCGATCGTCGGTCTCGCGAGAGTCGTGAGCGATCGCGCGACGATCTGCTACCTGCAAGACGTGCTTGTGCACCCGTCTCGGCAGCGCGAGGGAATCGGCCGCGCTCTCGTCGAACTCGCCCTGCAGCCCTACGCGCACGTGCGCCAGAAGGTGCTGCTCACCGATGACGAGCCGGCGCAGAAGGCGTTCTACGAGTCGCTGGGCTATGCACAGGTCGAGGGAAACCTGCGGGCGTTCGCGCGGTTCGATGCCTAATCTCGGCTTCGCTCGATCTGGTTTCGACAAGCTCAACCACCGACAGGCGGGTACCCTCTAACAGTGACTTCTCCGCTCGACGTGAAGCTGGGCAACGCGCTCGGCGGGCGCACCGCTGCCGCGATCGAGAAGGGCCTCGGCCTGCACACTGTCGGCGACCTGCTGAGCCACTACCCGCGGCGCTACGCCCAGCGCGGTGTACTCACGGCGCTCACCGATCTACCGCTCGATGAGAACGTCACGATCGTTGCAGAGGTGCTCTCGACCGAGACACGTTCGATGAAGGCCAAAAAAGGCTCGATTTTCGAGGTGCGCATCACCGACGGCACCGGAATTCTCGCCCTCACCTTCTTCAACCAGCCCTGGCGCGCAGACGAGCTGCGGCGCGGCGCGCGCGGCATTTTCTCGGGCAAGGTCGGCGACTACAAGGGAATGCGCCAGCTCGCGCACCCCGACTACGAACTTTTCAAGACCGACGAGATGGATGTCGCAGACGGCGCCGAGAAGGCGAAAAGCTGGGCCGAGCTGCCGATCCCCATCTACGCCGCGACCTCGACTGTTGCCAGTTGGCAGATCCAGAAGTCGATTGAGATTGTTCTCGATACGCTTCCGGTGCTCGATGATCCGGTGCCCGCCGAGGTTCGTACATCCCGGCGCCTGATGCCGTACGCGCGCGCACTCGAGCTGATCCACCGGCCCGTGACCGATGCCGACTGGAATGGCGCACGCAAGTCGCTGCGCTTTCAAGAGGCCTACGTACTGCAGGCCGCGCTCCTGCGCGAGCGCGCCGTGCTCAGGGAGATCGCTGCGACACCGCGCATCCAGGGCGACCTGCTCGACAGCTTCGACGCGGCGCTGCCCTTCGCGCGCACCGGAGACCAGGAGCGCGTCGGTTTCGAGATCAGCCGCGACCTTGCCGAGGGCGTGCCGATGAACCGACTCGTGCAGGGTGAGGTCGGCTCTGGCAAGACGCTCGTTGCACTGCGCGCGATGCTCGCCGTCGCGGAGAGCGGCGGGCAGTCGGCACTGCTCGCCCCGACCGAGGTGCTCGCACACCAGCACTTCAGGTCGATCGTCAAGACGCTCGGTCCCCAGCTCACCGAAAAACTTCGGCCGACGATCCTGACCGGGCAACTGCCGGTCGCCGAGAGGCGCAAGGCACTCCTCGGCATCGTCGCGGGAGCATCGCGCATTGTCATTGGCACCCACGCCCTGCTCGGCGACAAGGTCGAGTTCATCGATCTCGGGCTCGTCGTCGTCGACGAGCAGCACCGCTTCGGTGTCGAGCAGCGCGAGAGTCTTCGGCAGAAGGGCGCGACACCGCCGCACGTGCTTGTGCTCACGGCGACTCCGATTCCGCGCACGGTTGCGATGACCGTCTTCGGCGACCTCGACATCTCGACAATTGCAGAGCTGCCGAGTGGCCGTTCGCCCATCGTGACCCACGTTGTCTCGAACAGAGTTCTTTACGACCGCGCGTGGCAGCGCGCCGCGGAAGAGATCGCGAAGGGCCACCAGGTCTTCGTCGTCTGCCCCGCGATCGACGATGCACAGACCGAAGAGCCGCTCGAAGAAGTCGACGACACAAAGCACAAGCCAGCGAGCGTCACCCAGACCCTCGTCGAGCTCGCTGCCAACCCCGCGCTCGCCGGCGCACGCATCGCTCCGCTGCACGGGCGGATGTCGAGCGACGAGAAGGATGCAACGATGCAGGCCTTCGCAGCAGGCGAGATCGACGTGCTCGTCGCGACGACGGTCATCGAGGTCGGGGTCGACGTTCCCAACGCGTCGACGATGATCATCCTCGACGCGGATCGCTTCGGCGTCTCGCAGTTGCACCAGCTGCGCGGTCGAGTTGGCCGCGGTGGGGTGCCCGGGCTGTGCCTGATGGTGACACGGGCGGAGCCAGAGACTCTCGCGCGCGAGAGGGTCGAGGCCGTTGCATCCACTCTCGATGGTTTTGAACTCGCGCAGAAAGACCTCGAACTGCGTCGCGAAGGCAACGTTCTCGGAACCGGGCAGTCGGGCGGGCGATCGAGCCTGCGCCTGCTGCGGGTTGTCAAAGACGGCGACCTCATCGCGGAGGCCCGTGAGCTCGCGTCGAAGGTGCTCGACGACGACCCCAAGCTCAACGATCACCCCGCGCTGCGCGAGGCCCTCGACCGTCGCCTCGACGAATCCGAGAAGGCGTTTCTCGCCAAGAACTAGCTGGGAACCGTGCGCGCGCCCAGCCCACTGCCATGAACGTGGCACAGGCTGTGGGTATGACTTCCCGAGTCCCGATCGCCATTCTTGTGTGCGTGGTCTTCGTGGTCGCCGGGTGCAGCTCGGCACGACCGAGCGACAAATCGTCGATGCCAGACATCCAGCCCGTCGGAAGCATTGACCTTCCTGGTGAGCTCGATGGCGGTTGGGTGCCTCGCGATAACGACGATGATTCCGTGAAAGATGCCGAGAACATCTCCCGTGCCTACGATCTCGTCGCGGCAGCCAGCGTCGTCTACACGCGCGGAGCGACCGAGGTGCGGGTTCGCGCCGTCGAGGCCCAGTCGCCGCGGTACTTCGCCCACCACTCTGACGCCGAGCACCACACAATTCTGTTCGGCGACGTCAGCTGCCTTCTCACCGCAGCCGCCGCCACCTGCATGCGCACCTCGACTGACCTGACACTCTGGATCGGCCCGCTCGACGGCCCCGCAGACGTCACGGCCGCTCTCGTCGAGTCGACCTGGCAAGCGCTCGGCGGCGGTGCGAGCGTCGAATGGCCGGTCGGAATGCGCGACGCGGTGATGCTCCCTCAGACCCTCGGCACCCTTACCGCGTACGTGAACACACCGTCGATCGAACCGCTGGGCGTCGAAACCGCCGCAATTATCGATATGGATGTCGCGGCGCTCTCTGACGCGTTCGGGGGAGCGCCCGCTGCCGAACAGATCTACACCGATGAGGCTGGGCTTGTGACAGTTGTCGCAACGGCCGTGAGTTCGACAGCGCCCGACACTTACGTGCCCTACGTTGACCCAACACGGCTAGGCCTGCTTGCTGCGCCGCTCGAGCGCATCGAGACCGACAGTTCGGCAGCGTGCCTCGTCCGCAATTCTCCGGTCGCGGTCGAAGGCGACCCCGCAGCCCTCGACACCACCGTCGTGTGGTGCGAGCGCATCGGGGATGGGGTGACGGTACGCATCGACCAGGTTGACGGCGACATCGGCTCCGACATCCAAACCGTGCAGGATTTGACCGATGAGCTGTACGTCGCTGTGACCGGTTAGTCACGGAACGGTAACAAAGACCCTATACAGTGAGAGCTATGAGCAGGATCGCCGTAGTTCCTGGGTCGTTTGACCCCATCACGCTTGGCCACCTTGACGTTATCGAGAGGGCCGCAGGCCTCTTCGATCAGCTGCACGTTCTTGTTGTGCACAACCCTGATAAATCTGCCCTTCTCCCCATCGCGCAACGCGTCTCGCTCATCGAGCAGGCGATTGTCGACGGTGGGCTTCCGTCGAATATCACTGTGACGAGTTGGAGCGTCGGCCTCCTCGTCGATTACTGCACGGATGTCGGAGCCAGCGTTCTCGTCAAGGGAATTCGCTCGCAGGTCGATGTCGCCTACGAGACGCCGATGGCAATCGTGAATCGCAATCTCGCGGGTGTCGAGACAGTTTTTCTTCTACCCAACCCCGCGCACGCTCACGTTTCGAGCTCGCTTGTGCGCCAGGTTTCGGCGCTCGGCGGCGATGTCGCGCCGTATGTGCCGAAAGTTGTCGCGGATTACCTTCAATCCCCCTAGGCTGGATTAGCTCATTGCGGAGTGGTTATCCGCGAGAGTCAAGGGGGAAACACGCATGCTGGGGCCGATCAGATCTGTCACTATGCCTGCCATGCGCGCGTGGGTTGCGGCGAAGAATCGAGAATTCAGCCAGCACCCGACGCCGGCTGATTCCGGCCAGACTCTTATCGCGGGCCCCGACGCCGATCGAGTTCTCGTCTTCGGCTCCGGCCCGGCTGTTGGTTGGGGAGTGGATAGCCAGGATCTCGCGCTTCCGGGAAACCTCGGTCGCACTCTCGCCGACCTGACGTCGCGCGGTGTCGTTGTCGACGTCGTCTCCGACCCAGAGTTGACTCTTGCCAAGGCACTGCCGAGGCTCGAAGAACTCAAGCTCTGGCGCTACGAGGCGATCGTCATTCTGTTCGGGCTCGGCGATGTTGTGAACGGCACGTCGAAGCGCGCCTGGGAGCGCGACCTTCGCGCAACGATCTCGTTTGTGCTGAGCAATGCGTCGCGCGATTCGTGCCTGTTCTTCGCCGGTCTGCAGCCTCGGCGCACGTCGTCGACCTACGACAACTGGTTCGGCGCGCTCGCGGCGAATCACATCCGTGCCTTGAACACGCAGACCGAGGAGATTTGCGCGTCGTTTGACCGCGTGCACTTCGTTGCGCTGTCGACCGACGTGCGGCAACCCGTCGACAACTATGACGCGTGGGGCACCGAGCTTGCCGACTCGTTGTTCGAAGCGATCGAGGATCACCGCATCGACCGTGGCGCGAAGCTCGCCTTCGAGGCCGTGTCAGAAGAGCAGCGTCAGAAGGCCGTCGACGACCTCGGAATTCTCGACACGCAGCCAGAAGATCGCTTCGACCGCATTGTCACGATGGCGCGACAGCTCTACGGCACGGATTCCGCGGTCTTCTCGATCATCGATCGTGAGCGTGAGTGGCACAAGTCGATGGCCGGCACCGATACCGTCGAGGTCGCTCGCAGCTCATCGTTCTGCAACGTGACGATCCGCCAGACCGGCGGCATGGTGATCGAGGATGCGACAGCCGACGAACGCTTCTCCGACAACCCGGTCGTCACGGGTGATCCCGGGATCAGGTTCTACGCGGGTGTTCCGGTCGAGGGCCCGCAGGGGGAGCGCATCGGTGCCCTCTGCGTGTACGACCCCAAGCCGCGCACCGGCGAAGAGGTCGACGAGACGATGCTGCGCCAGCTCGCGCACCTCATCGAGGCGGAGCTGCGGGTCGCGCCGGCCCGGTAGCGCGTCGCTGGTCGAGCGCGTCGCTGGTCGAGCATGTCGGTGGTTGAGCTTGTCGAAACCAGGTCGAGCGAAGCCGAGACCCAACGCCCCGCGTCGCCTTAGCTGGTTGAGTAGGCCGCCCGCGGCGGTATCGAAACCTAGCTGAGCCCCGCTACTGTGCGCGCCGTCGACACAAACGTGCCGCGAATCGTGTCCGGCCCGTCGAGGTAGCCGCCGACGAGAGCCGCGTCTCGCAACAGCACGAGTGCTTTCGCGCGCTCCGCGGCATTGTCGCGCCCTGCCGACACGAGTGCCTGCTCGAGCGTTGTCGCAAACCAGTCTCTGTGTGACCGCACGGTCATGCGAACTGCACTCGTCGCATCCGGATATTCGGCGGCCGCGTTGATAAACGGACAGCCGCGTGTGTGATTGCGGCTGACGTCGTCGGCAATGCCCTGGATGATCGCCTCGAGCATTTCATCCGGGTCGCTAATCAATGTCGATGCCTGCTCGAAGAACGCGCGCAGCGCAGCATCTTCGGCAGCAAGGTAGGCGGTCACGAGATCTTCTTTGCCCGGAAAGTGCCGGTAAAAGGTCGCGCGGGTCACCGACGCATCGGCGACGATGCGGTCGACGCCGACCGAGTGAATGCCCTCGCGATAAAAGAGTTCCGAGGCTGTGGATAACAAACGTGCGCGCGGCTCGGATGTGCGAGGTTGTGCGGAGTTGGGGGCCATAAAAAGATGATAGAACGATCTTTCTCTTTTTGCTTGACATCTTCCAAATCATGCGAGTAAGTTCTCAATCAGCAGAAAGAACGATCGTTCTTCCAAGAGGAGGAGCGGCACTCCGACAGAAGGAATGAAGAAATGACCACCACAGACAAGGCAACAATCGTTCTCATCCACGGACTCTGGATGACCCCCACGAGCTGGAACACGTGGGCTGACCGCTTCCGCGCCCAGGGACACGAGGTTGTCGTCCCGGGATGGCCCGGCATCGACGACCGCTCCGTCGAAGACATCCGCCGCGACCCGTCCGCACTCAAGAACATCGGCATCAAGCAGATCGTCGACAACTACGAGCGCATCATCCGCGCGCTGCCCGGTTTCGCCGAGGGGCGCAAGCCGATCATCATCGGCCACTCGTTTGGCGGACTCATGACGCAGATGCTCGCAGACCGCGGCCTCGGCAGCGCCTACGTCGGTGTCGCACCCGGGCAGCCCGCAGGCATTACGACCCTGCCGTTCTCAACACTTCGCACGGGCTTCCCGATTCTCAGCAAGCCGTGGACCAAGACAGACGCTAGCCCGTTCTCGAAGGCACACTTTCACTACACCTTCGGTAACGACGTGAGCCGCGCTGAGTCGGACCAGCTCTGGCAGGAATCCGCAGTCAACTCCTACAACCGGGTGTTCTTCGAGGGAGTCGCCGGAGCCTTCAACGAGAAGGGCGGCGTCTCGCACGTCGACTACAACCGCCCGGAGCGTGCGCCCTTGCTTCTCATTGCGGGAAGCATCGACCACGTGGTTCCGCCGGCCATCGTCAAGGCGATCAACGCGAAGTACACCGGACCTGCGCTCGTCGAGTACAAGGAATATGCCGGCCGCACCCACCGCCTGGTCAGCCAGAACGGCTGGGAAGAGATCGCCGACTACGCCCTCAGCTGGGCAGTCGCGCACTCGACCGTCACCGCGTAGTCGCTGGCCGAGCCTGCGTAACCACACGAATGGCGCGCAACCCCTCGGGGCTGCGCGCCATCGCTGTGTCGCCATATCGCTGGTTGAGTAGGCGCGCCAGCGCCTCGTCGCTGGTTGAGTAGGCGCGCCAGCGCCGTATCGAAACCCTCGACCGACATTGCCAGCAGCTCACCCTCGCGCAGAGCAGAATAGACACATGACCCTGAAACTCGGATACAAGGCATCAGCAGAGCAGTTTGACCCGCGCGAGCTCGTCGAGATCGCCGTCGCTGCAGAAGCACACGGCATGGAGAGCGTCGCGGTCAGCGACCACTTTCAGCCCTGGCGTCACGAGGGCGGTCACGCTCCGTTTTCACTGGCTTGGATGTCGGCTGTCGGAGAACGTACGAGCACCATCACTATCGGCACCTCCGTGATGACACCGACTTTCCGTTACAACCCTGCGGTGCTCGCTCAGGCTTTCGCGACGATGGGCGTGCTCTACCCGGGCCGCATATTCCTCGGCGTCGGAACCGGCGAGGCGCTCAATGAGATCGCAACCGGATTCCGCGGTGCTGGCGAGCAGGAGTGGCCCGAGTTCAAGGAGCGCTTCGCGCGGCTGCGCGAGGCCGTCGAGCTGATGCGCCAGCTCTGGACAGAGGATCGCGTCAACTACGAGGGCGAGTACTACTCGACGCACGATGCATCCATCTATGACCGTCCTGAGACACCCATCCCCGTCTACGTCGCAGCCGGCGGACCCTTCGTCGCGCGCTACGCGGGCCGCGCGGGCGATGGCTTCATCTGCACATCGGGCAAGGGCATGGAGTTGTACACAGAGTCGCTTATTCCGGCCGTGAAAGAGGGCGCTGACAAGGTCGGACGTTCGTTCGACGACATCGACCGCATGATCGAGATCAAGCTCTCGTACGAGACGACGCACGAAGCCGCTCTCGAGAACACTCGTTTCTGGGCGCCGCTCGCTCTCTCGAAGGAACAGAAGCACGACATCACCGACCCGATCGAGATGGAGAAGGCCGCCGACGCGCTTCCGATCGAGCAGATCGCAAGCCGCTTCATCGTCGGCTCCGACCCCGACGAGGTCGTCGCTCAGGTCAAGCAGTACACGGATGCCGGCTTCAATCACCTCGTGTTCCACGGGCCGGGTGCAGACCAGCGCCGCTTCCTCGAGCTGTTTGAAAAGGACCTGGCGCCGCGCCTGCGCGCGCTCTAGCTGCCAGCGCCGGTCGAACTCGTCGAAACCAGCCGACCCCGTTGGTCGAGCTTGTCGAGACCAGATCGAGCGAAGCCGAGATCTAGCGCTCGAGCGCCGGCGCAAGCAGCGACGCCCGCGCGTAGAACCCGGGGTCGCGCGGTCCACAACCTGCGCCGCTTGAGGTGATCGCGACGAGCCCCCCTTGCGCAAAGACCGGGCCACCGCTGTCGCCCGTGCACGTGTTGTCTGAACCCGACGGGAGTGCGCACAGGTAGTCGTCGGAGGGCACGTCTGCGCATGAATCTGAGATCGTCAACGCGACGGGTCGAGCGGTGCACGGTGCCTGCCCACCGGGCGAGCCCGTGCCCCAGCCCCACGCGACGAGGTCGGTTGTCGAGGTCGTTAGCGGCGTCGGTTCGACCGAGGAGGGCGACGCCAGGCGGAGCAGCGCGACATCCACCCCCGTGTCGAGCGGTTCGGACGAGGCGATCGCCAGACGCGACCCGCCGATTGGTGCCGTGCTGCACAGGTTGTCGGCGCCGACGATGGCGTCGATCGAGGCGGGGGAACGATCCGTCAGGCAGTGCGCGGCGGTCGCGACGAGGTCGGGCGCGACAAGAACTCCTCCGCAGAAATGTGTGGATGCGACGTCGTCAGACGGCGCTGTGTGCGAGACGAGCGCGACGAGGGTCGGCGGCGGCGCAGGCGAAGAGCAGCCGGTGAGTGCGACAAGCATCAAAAGTAGGAGAGCCCATTTCATGGGGCGAGGGTAGAACCAACCGCCGACGCAACGCCCCCCAACGCGGAAGGCCGCCGCCAAGGCGAACCTCGGCGACGGCCTTCGTGCGGGCGTCATGTGTATTCATGATCAGACTCAGCGCGGTGGAAGCGTGAGTCGCAGGCTGCGCTCGGCAGCCCGTTCGCGTTCCAGGCGAGCAAGGTTCTGCTCGTACTGGTGCGCGCGACGCTCGCGACTTTCGGCACGATGGGTTCTGCGGCTCCAGGTGATCAGAGCCAGACCCAGGTGCAGGGCGACGCGGTCAACGAGACCGACGCGGCTGACGTGTTGCGGTTCGAGGGCGACCTCGAGTTGCGGCGGGTGTTCTTGCCGAGTTCTCGACAGTGTTGTATTCATGTGGGATTTGTCCTTAAAGACTGTCGCGCTGGGCGCAACGGAGAGCCGCTTGAGCGCGGCGAAACTGGCTGCGGAATGCCGAGATGGAGCACACCGCGAGAGGGTGGATGACCAGACACTAAAGAGAGTGCTGGTCGGGCTTCGATAGCGGCCACCGTGGTGATCGGTGGCGAGAGCTGTCAGCCGATCAGGCGGAGTGGGCGCGGTCGAAGCCGGCGGCAAATGGGAAGATTCCCATTGTTGTGAAGTCTGTCTTCGTAATCATCACGCACGGCTCCTTTCGTCTAGTTGGCGCGTCAACACCATATGGGAGGCCTCGCCGGGAGCGCAAGTATCCCGGGCGTGTCGCGCGAAAAAAGTTCGTCGCAGCACGCGGCGACGCCCGGCTGGGGCGACTCGTGAGGGCTGCGGTGGCTTCCATAAATCAACGTAACCACCAGCCACTGACATGATTGCAGCGTGCCTGAAAACGAGAACGAAGACGGCTGGAGCGACGTCGCCGCCGAGTGGTCGCGACTCTGGGGGAGCGCCCCAGAACCCGTGTGGCGCGAGATCGAGGCGGCAGCAGGCATCCAATCGGGTGTGAAAATCTTGGACGTTGGATGCGGCGGAGGCGAGTTTCTCGTTCACGCCCGCGCGCTGGGTGCCGAGGTGGCAGGCGTCGACCCGGCGGCGGGCATGCGTGCGATTGCCGAGGCTCGCGGGCTCGATGTTCATGACGCCGGGGCCGAGGAGCTTCCGTGGCCCGATGCGACGTTCGATGTCGTTACTGCCATCAACGCGCTGCAGTTCGCCGACGACACCTTTGACGCCCTCGACGAGATGGCGCGCGTGCTCAAGCCCGGCGGACACATCGTCATCGCGAACTGGGCCGAGCGTGCGCTCAGCGACCTCGATGCGATCGAGTTGGCGTTGAGCGACGATGAGCCCGAGCCCGATGGCGAGCTGCGCGTCGCGGGCGGGCTGGAGGCGCTTCTCGATGAGGCCGGGTTCAATCTCGTAAGCTCTGGCGTTACCGCCGCCCAGTGGTACGCCGTAGACGCTGACGAGCTCGTGCGCGCCGTGTTGCTCGGTGAAGACGAGAGCGTGATGACTGAGCTCGCACCGGTCGTGGTCGAAGCCGCAGCGCACCTCAGGCGCGGCGACGGCTACGAGCTGACCAACGCCTACCGCTGGGCTGTGGCGACTGCGCTCTGAACGGGGGTTAGCGCACCTCTTCGCGAATCCGTAGGATGCTCACATGATCCTGATCTCCGCCGTGATTTTCGTAATGACGATCCTCGCGCTCGCCGACATCATTTCGGGCGGACCCGACAAGTTCAAGAACCTCGACAAGCTCACGTGGGTCTTCATCGTGATCATCATTCCGGTGATCGGAAGCATCCTCTGGCTCGTCGTCGGACGCGAGTGGGGCAGCGCGCCCGCGCAGTTCAGCAGCTTCGGCGACCCGCGTCGCGCAGAGGCCGCCGGCTTCACGCAGCCGCTCTCGACCGAGGCCGAACTCGCGGCCCTCGACCGCGAGATCGAGCGCGCCGAGAAGCAAGACCGCATCCGTCGCCTCGAGGCGTCGCTCGAAGAGAAGCGTCGCGCGCAGAGCTAGCCAGCCTCGTCGCCCCGGCGTACGGTTGCCCCATGGGCAAGCTCATCTACTCGGCGAACTGTTCGCTCGACGGCTACATCAACGACGCCGAGGGCAACTTCGACTGGAGCGTTCCCGACGAAGAGGTGCACCAGGCGATCAACGACCTGATGCGGCCGACGACCACGATGCTGTTGGGTCGCCGCATGTACGAGACGCTCGCCGTCTGGGAGGCCTGGGATGTCTCAAACGAACCCCCGGTCATCGCCGACTTCCAGCGGATCTGGCTCGGTCTCGACAAGATCGTCTATTCAACAACGCTGATGGATGTCGCGACCTCCCGCACCCGCATTGAACGAACGTTCGACGCCGCGGCGGTCGCTTCGTTTGTCCGCTCGAGTGCGGGCGACTCTGTGATCGGCGGCCCGACGCTAGCGGCGCACGCCATCGGAGCCGGACTAGTGGATGAGTTCCACGCGTTTGTCGCACCCGTAGTCGTCGGAGGCGGAACGCACTGGCTGCCGCGGGGGTTGCGCCTAGACCTGGCCCTGCGCGGTTTCCGCGAGTTCGCGAGTGAGTCCGTCTGCGCGAGCTACTGGCCCAAACACTCTTGAGCGAGTGCCAATGCGGGCGCGATAAACGGGCGTTTGGCCTCAAAATAGGACTGGTTCCTTCGTTGGCCCAACGCCTAGTTCCGCTGAAGTAGGCGCTGATCTCCTATGTCAACCATGTTCACGGAACAGTCGAGGAGCATGACGCTCAGTTCTTCAGCGCTGGTTGAAGTCGTCGTGATTACTTGACCCGAAAGTGCACTTTCTCTCGAAAGTGTCTGGAGAATCGTCGCGAAGTCCTCGTAGTCGAGGTCTTGTTGCCGTGGTTCATCCAAAATGAGGAGTCCGGGGTGATTTCCCTTGACTTGCCCAATCTCTCGGACAGCTTCCAAATACGCAACTTTGATTCGAACAACATCGCTGGCGCTGACGTCTACATTCAGATCGAAACCGTCTCGAGCTGGGACGAGCTCATCAGCGTCAAGGTCGATTCGGCTCTCTGCATAGCTACCAAACCCCCATTTTGCAAGCAGTGATTGGACGCGAGTCGACAGTTCCGAGAGAATTTTCTGATCAGCCTGGTTGTCACTTAGGTCTAAGCCGGAAATCGACTTTCGGAGATTTGCGGCTTCGGCTGCCAAGTCAGTCAGTTCTTCAATCGAAGTATCGAACGTAGTCTGGAGTCGGTCGAGTTCGGCGATACGAATCTCGGTGGAAATTTTCCGGGACAGATCCCCTTCGCTTATGTTCCGCGGCGCTCTCTGGTCGGCTCGGAGGCTGCGTAGTTCCAACCGAAGTGCGTCTAGACGTCTCAGGAGCCCGGCTTCGGCATCGGCCAACTGACTGGCGACGGTCACCGACCTCTCTTTCATCTTCTTTGTAGTGACCAGCTGAGCGTTCAGAAGAGCGACTGTATCTTCAATTCCCAACACGGTTTCAGGTCGCTCGGACTCGACTCCGTCCAGCGATTGCTGGCAGGTCGGGCAACTGTGGTGAGCTAAGTGATCAGCACTCACTTCAGCCCCGAGTCGCTCCAGCGTGCGAAGATCGGAATTTCGTAGCCGCTCGTCCTCAAGGCTGCCTAAGCGCGAATCGAGCGAGTCCAATCGAGCTTCACTCAGCCCCAAGTCCTGCTCGATCAGGCGAAGGCTGACGAGAACATCTTCCATCGCAGCCTGCGTCTGTTCGATTCTCACTTCTGTATATGCATCTCGGTTGGCAGGTGCCGGAGTTGTTTTCGAGAGCTTGGTGACGAGGGAGACAAGCTCCGACTCGCGAATATTGCGGTACTTGGCCAGTCCGACCCATTCGTCAATCTCTAGAAGCTCAATGTCGCCGGCGTGCGCGTTCGAGGGCGTCAGGTCTTTGCCGCCGGCGTGCGCTCCCGCGGGAAGTGCTGGCAAGCCGACTAAGCGTCCGCCCGAAACGCTTGCTACAGTCTGCAGCGCCCGCACGGAAGAGGTCCATTGAGTCGAGACCTCTGACAGCCGTGCTTCCAGACGATTCTTCTCAGTCTCAGTCACTGGGCCCCGCAGTGCCAAAAGATATTCGACTGACTTTCGGGACAGGTCTTTGATTTGATATCGGTTGAGTTTCCGAGGAGCGACCGAACCCCAGGCCTGCTGATCAACGATCATGAACGGAAAGAGCGTATCTACGTACAGCTTCGTCTCGCTGCCCGCAAAATTTGCGACCGAAGGTAGCTCCCAGTCGACGAACGACTCTAAAAAACTGTGGAAACCGGACGGGCGTGAAGCGCCGCCCGGCCTGTGCACGAACATGTCCTCCGTTCGTCGAGGAGATGACGGATTCTTGGGCATATGAAGGACTGAAAGTACATCCGGCTTCCTAACTGGATCAACGATGTAACGTCTGGCAGAGAAGGCCTCACCGCGAGAATTCTCAATCTCAATCTCGACCCAGCTTGAGTCGACGGCAAGCGGAGTATCGCTTCGATCGCGCTCGATCAGCTCGGTGGTAAACACGCTGCCAAGGGGGGCGTTAGCTCGAGCGTTCAACATTCTCTCTAGGCCGAGACCGTAAATTACAGCCTGAACAATCTGGGTCTTTCCTCGGTTGTTCGAGCCGCGGATCACGTTTAACCCCTTCGTGAGTTTGATTTCGCGTCCGAACTGCGCGCCGCCGGCACTAACGCCGACGCGGATTGCCCTGATATGTGCGGAGTTGGTCATCTTCAGACCCTTCTGTCGAATTCGGCATCGCTTAGAGGAAAGACTGCTTTCAAGAGTGCTTTTTCCGCGGATAGAAGGTCCTCGGTGTTGCTCACGGCATCGGCCAAAGCCTGCCCCTTCGCAGTTAGGTGAAGCCTGTGTTTTTTCGCTCCAACGAGCTCGATAAGGCCGTCGGCAAGAGCAAGCCGAACACTTATGTCCAAAGTTGGTTCGATTCGTTGAGATACAAAATCGAATATCCTTCGGCCCGTCCACCAATTCTTGAAAAGTGTTCTGGTTCGTGTTGAGCGCAAAGCCCACAGCACTATGTGCAGGTTAGCGACAGCAGCCGCTCCGCCTCGAAAGTTATCCAGCGTTACCAAAAGTACGGCCGTGCGATAAGCAATTCGCTGTCGAGCCGGAAGCGGCCGAGGTTGCTCCCGAAACACCACTCGAAGTTCTTCTGCGCCGGCCACAGTGTCGGAATTCTCCGACCAGCTTTCGAGCCAATGAGGACGAGCCTCGTCGGAATCCCCAGTCATGCGAAGTCCAATGGGCATCTCATCAGCCACTCCGCCACCTGTCCCTCGGCGATCACTCGCGCAACTCCCGGCGAGACATTCAACGTGTCCTTCACGAGCGATTCGGTGTCGCTCAAGATCGTCCCAAGTAGATTGTCGTTTCCGGCGACGATCAGCGAGTATTGGAGTTCAAGTCTTCGCTCGAGATCGTTGAGTTTCGACTCAAGCGAATCACTGAGTTCGCTGTATTGGTCCGAAACAAATTCGCGATGAGATTTTCCAGAAACGTGCGACTTTAGAAATCTGTCGACAATCTCGTCGCGCCGAGTTTGATCTTGGTATCTGTCCGTTTTCGCGAGCTTGGCATCCATCACGATGCTTCGCGCGTCCCCCAACCCAACGAATGAGACCTCGTCAATCGGCGGTAGGGAAAGCAGCTCTAGTTGGCGGGTTACAACGGCAATGCGGGCGCCTTCGTAATCGGCAAGCGTGACGGCGGTTATTACAACGTCAGGAGAGACGTAGGGAAGCTTGGCATTCCTCACAACGGTAGTGAGCTCGGCGCATCGGTTTCTCACTTCTTTTGTGGCGATGCGCGGAACCAGAAGCATCCACCGGGTGATGAGAACGCCGGGAGTTATGTATTTTTCGATTACCTCTCGGTTCTCGACGAATTTTTTGCAATCAGAATCGAGTTTACGAATGTGCTTTTTTCGCAACTCGCTGGCCGAGAGCGGCTCGTTCTCGGGCGCGTAGCACTGAAAAGCATGTCCGGTGGTTGTAAAGGCTTCGATTCCCCCGTCTCCGCGGTCTTCATCGGGTATGTCGACGACTACGCCAGGACCGTAATGCTCTTTCAGCACTCGTATGCACAGCGACTGCCACTCTGTGCCGGTCAGAGTTTCAAAACCGGAGACGCTTGAAGCCATATCAACGCACCGGCCCTTTCGGTGAAGTTTGAGTACCTCTCAGAGGTAGACATATCGTGGCACAAGCAATGCGGTGTCAGATACCGATCTCGAACCCGCGTGTCGAGGGGGAGTCCGAATAGTTGCGAACGTCCGTCGAGCGCCACAATAGACACATGCCCAATCCCAGCCAGGCCGGCCACCCCCACATCGGCTACGCCGCAATGCTGGAGCGCTTCCACCCCACAGAAGCCATCGAGCTGGCGCAACTGGCAGAACAGCAGGGCTTCACCGGCGTCATGGCCGCCGACCACTTCCAGCCGTGGGTTCCCGCGCAGGGGCAGGCGAGCTTCGTCTGGAATGTCCTCAGCGCCCTCGGCCAGGTCACCAACGGCGACTTGGGCACGGGCGTCACTGCACCAACCTTCCGCTGGCACCCGGCCATGGTCGCCCAGGCATCCGCAACCCTCGCGGCCATGTATCCCGGGCGCCACTGGCTTGGACTCGGCAGCGGCGAAGCCATCAACGAACACGTCGTCGCGCAGTACTGGCCCGACGCCCCCGAGCGCATCAACCGCATGTTCGAGGCCGTCGATGTGATCAAAAAACTCTTCGCGAGCGGCCTCGCCAACCGCGACGTCAAGCACGACGGACAGTTCTACAAGCTCGAATCCACCCGCCTCTGGACGATGCCCGAGACTGCACCCGAGATCCTCATCGCGACCGCCGGCCCCGTGACCGCGAAACGCGCCGGACGCACCGTCGACGGACTCATCACCGAAGGCGCCCCCGTCGACAAGATCGCCCCGCTGCTGCAGCGCTTCGCCGAGGGCGCGCGCGAGGTCGGCCGCGACGCCAGCACGATGCCCAAAGTTCTGCGCCTGCACCTGAGCTGGGCCGCCACCGACGAAGAGGCTATGAAAAACGCCCTGTACGAGTGGCCGAACGGCGGTATGAGGTTCTCGAAAAGCGACATCCGATCGCCGTATGAGCTTGAGCAGATTGCGCGACTCGTGCGTCCCGATGACTTTGCTGGTCGGATGCTTGTGTCGAGCGATACGGACGCGCACCGTGCCAGCATCCAGAGTTTTCTCGACCTCGGATTCGACCGCATCTATCTGCACAACGTGGGGCGCAACCAGAAGGAGTGGCTCGAAGTGTTCGGACGCGACGTGTTGCCGAAGTTGGTGCGCTGATGTTGAGCGTGTGGGGGCTCGAGGGGATTCCCGAGGTCACGGCGGGCGATGATGTTGCGGAGTTGATCTCGGCTTCGCTCGATCTGGTCACTTCGGCAAGCTCAGTACAGCGCTCGACAAGCTCAACCACCGCACTGGTCGACGGCGACATCCTTGCCATCACCTCGAAGATCGTCAGCAAGGCGGAGGGGCGCAGCATCCGCGCGGACGACCGTGAAGACGCCATCACTAGCCAGACCGTGCGGCTCGTCGCCTCGCGCAAGCATCCGGGCGGCGTCACCCGCATCGTCGAAAACCCCCTCGGACTCGTGCTTGCGGCAGCCGGCGTCGACGCGAGCAACACCCCAGACGGCACGGTTCTGCTGCTTCCCGTCGACCCCGACGCGAGCGCCTGCGCAATCGCTCAGAAGCTGCGCGACCGCTACGGCGTCACGATCGGCGTCATCATCACCGACACCCTCGGACGCCCCTGGCGCACCGGCCAAACCGACGTCGCCATCGGCGCCGCAGGGGTGCGCGTGCTCGACGACCTTCGCGGCCAGACCGACGCAAACGGCAAGCGATTGGATGTCACGGCCCCCGCCGTCGCCGACGAAATCGCCGCCGCCGCCGACCTCGTCAAAGGTAAGGCGAGTGGCATGCCCGTCGCGGTAGTGCGTGGCATGGGCCACCTCGTCGCAGATCTCGACGAGGCGGGAGCCCGTGCCCTTGTGCGTCCGAGCGAGGATGACATGTTCCGCCTCGGAAGCGCGGAGGCCTACGCGGAGGGCTTCGAGGCCGGTAAGAACGAGCGGCCTGTTTAACCGGAGTGTGCGCGAGGGGCGGCGCCTTGCCGTGCGTCCTGAGAAATGGGAGTGCCCGCAAGGGGCGGCAGGTCGCAGCGCGGGCCGGCGGCGAAGCGAAACAGCAGCCGCGACATCCACCCCCATAAGACACCGCAAATTTCCAGTGAGGATTCCGCAGGGGTCTGACAGACTGACGAAGTGAACAGTTTCGGGCAAGACGTCGACGTCAACCTCATGCCAGCGGGCACCACAATGCCGATGGACGAGTTCTACCGCTCGAGCGTTGCGATAGTCACGGCGATCGAAACTGTCATTGATGGCAAGCGCAACGCGGTGCTCATGGCCCTCACCGTGCTGCTCGCCGAGGGGCACCTGCTCATCGAAGACGTTCCGGGTGTCGGCAAGACGATGCTCGCCAGGGCCCTCGCGCAGAGCGTCGGCTCGTCGGTGTCGCGCATCCAGTTCACGCCCGACCTGCTGCCCGCCGACATCACCGGTGTCTCGGTCTACAACCAGAACGACCACGAGTTCGAGTTCAAACCCGGGCCCATCTTTGCCAACATCGTCATCGGCGACGAGATCAACCGCGCGAGCCCGAAGACCCAGAGCGCCCTGCTCGAAAGCATGGAAGAACACCAGGTCACCGTCGACTCCAACACCTACGACCTCGCGACGCCGTTTACAGTCATTGCGACGCAGAACCCGATCGAGATGGAAGGCACCTACGCTCTTCCAGAGGCGCAGCGCGACCGCTTTATGATCCGAATGTCGATGGGCTACCCCGACGTCAACGCTGAGCTCAAGATGCTGCGCGACCGCGCGCGCTCCAAGCCGCTCGACGCGGTGCGAGCCGTCGTGAGTAACGTCGACCTGCTGCGCATGATCGCGACGGCACAGGCCGTTCACACGAGCGAATCGATCGAGCGCTACGCCGTCGCCATCGCCCACGCGACCCGCAACGACCGCGGACTTCGCCTCGGGGCGAGCCCGCGTGCCGTGCTGCAGCTCATCCGCGCATCGAAAGCCCGCGCGGCCCTCGACGGACGCAGCCACGTGCTGCCCGATGACATCAAGGCCCTCGCCGTTCCCGTGCTCGCCCACCGGCTCATCTCGGCAAGCAGGGTCGCAACATCCGGACGCACAACACCCGAGACCGTGCAAGAGATCATCACGCGCATCGTCAACGAAACGCCTGTGCCGCTGGAGTCGGCCGGAACGGTCTGACCCTGTGGCGCGCGACACAGACGCCCGGCAAAAGCCGCGCAGAACGACAGTGAGTTCGCGTGGTCGTGCCTTCGTAGTGTTCGGAATCATCCTGCTCGTCGTCGCCTTTGGCACCGGCAACCGCATTATGCTGCTCACCGCGCTGCTACTCGCGGCGATGCTCATCATCGCGACAATCGTTGTGCGAGTTCGGCGGCTCAAGATCGGAGCGCAGCGAACATTCCGCCCCGCAACCGTCGAGGTTGGCGGCACGGCAGAAGTGACACTGCTCGTGAGCAACCTCGCCTCACGCCGCAGCCCCGCCGCCTTCTGGCGCGACACACTGCCGTGGGCACCCGGCTACACGGTCGACAGCGTGCTCGCCCCGCTCGACGGAAAACGCGCCCGACAGACATCCAAAAGCATCGTCAAGCTCGAGTACGAAGTGCATCCAAACCGTCGCGGACTCTTCGAGATCGGCCCGCTCTCGATCGAGAGCGGCGACCCGTTCGGGCTCGTCGTCGGCTCTGTCGACCTGCGCGAAACCCATACTCTCGTTGTGACGCCGCGGGTGTACGACCTGCCCGGTGCGGGGCTCATGCTTGACGCCGGATCCGGATCGAGCACCGTCACCCAGCGCTCGTCGAACGGCAGCGAAGACGACCTGATGACGCGCGAGTACCGCCGCGGCGACGCGCTGCGGCGGGTGCACTGGCGAGCCTCTGCCCGTCACGGCGAGTTGATGGTGCGGCAGGAAGAGCCGCGCTCCCGCCCCGAAACCCGCATCATCATCGACACGCGCGTCGACGGCTACGACAGCGGATTTCCGTTCGGCCTCTCGGCCGACGATCAGGGCGCAGAGAGTGCAACCTTCGAGTGGATCGTCTCGTTCGTCGCCTCCGTCGGCGAGCACCTGCACAACGCCGGCTACGTCGTCACGGTGCTCGAACGGCTGGCTCGGTCATCGAGCAACCCGGCTCAAACAGAGGGGTGGATGCCGCGGCCGACCCTTTTCTCGAGAGCCTCGCCGCGCTGCGACTGGTGCGCGATCTCGAAGACCTGCATGCGGAATCGCCAAGCGTGCAGCGATCCGAGGCAACCCTCGCGCCCGTGTTTGCCGTGCTCGCGAGCCCGAGCGAGACAACCCTCGAGTGGGTGCTGCACCAGCGCCGTCCGTATGAAGTCGGCACCGCGATCGTCGTCGACTGCACCGACGAACTCGCCGAGCGCATCGACGCGGCCGGCTGGAACCTCGTGCGGGTGACCGACCTGACAACGATCAGCGAAGCATGGGCTCTCGCGATGGCGGTGATCTCCCGTGGCTGAACGAGCGCGCAGGGTCAGGGGCGACGCGACAACGTGGCCGCTCAGCATCGTGATTCTTGTCACCCTCGGCATCACCGCCGCGAGCATCGGCAGCCTGATCGATGACTCCTGGTGGTGGTTTGTCGCGATGGGCGCCGCAGTGATCGTCACGGGCGCGATGGTGGCAATACGCATTCTCTTGCGCGGCAGGGGCTGGCCGCTGTTGGCGGGGGTCGTCACACTCGTCGGAACGTTGTGCTTGTTCTTCGCGACATCCACATCGATTCTTGGAATCATTCCGACGCCCGACACGATCAAGCGCCTGAGTGATCTTGCCCTCGAGGGGGAGCGCTCGATTGCCGTGCAAGAGACGCCCGCGATCGTGACGCCCGGCATCCTTATGCTGCTCACGGGCGGGGTCGCCCTCGTCGCGATTCTTCTCGACCTGTTTGCCGTGACCCTGCGACGACCAGCGCTCGCTGGGCTGGTGCTGCTCGGGGTTGTGCTGATTCCGACGTTCATTGACCCCGACCTTGGCGACACCTTCTGGTTTGTGCTCGTTGGGGCGGCCTGGCTGTTTCTCATTCACGCCGGGTCACCGTATTTCGAACCGCGTGCGGCCGTCGCGATTGGCGCCGCGAGCATCGTGACGGCGATCGTCGTGCAGCTCGTTGTGTTGCCTTCGCCGCCAGAGGCTCAGCGCGCGAACGAGGGCGATCTTGGCTACACGACGGGGCTGAATCCGCTGCTCACTCTCGGCGAGAACCTGAGGCGCGACGACCCGGTTGTCGCGATGCGTTACATCACGAGCTCTGAGACCAACGAGTACTTCACATTCTCGGTGCTCGACGTGTTCGACGAAGACGGCTGGAGCCCCGGCGCCCTCTCGGCCGACGAGCCGACCGATCTTGCAAACATCGCCCCGGCCCCCGGGCTTGACTCGGAAATCGCGACGCTGAGCATCACTGCCTCGGTGTCGATCGGTCAGGTCGGCGGGCGCTGGATTCCCGTGCCGTACGCGCCAACACGAATCCGCGGCCTTGAGGGCAACTGGGTCTGGCAGCGTGACAACCTCGGAATCCGTTCGCCTTCCGCCTCGATGCAGGGTCAAAAGTATGAGGCCGACCTCGAGATCGCTGTGCCGACCGCAGCGCAATTGCGAGCGAGTGGCCTCGATTCGTCGCAGTCGGTCGCGGAGTACACAGAAGTGCCCGAGGATCTGCCCGAGATCATTCGCGAGCGCGCGCTTGAGGTCGCGGGCGACGAAGACACCAACTACGACAAAGCTGTCGCGCTGCAGGACTACTTTCGTGACGGCGCGTTCGAGTACTCAGAAAGCGCCCCGGTCGAAGAGGACTACGACGGTGACGACGCCGACATCATCGCGGTATTTCTCGACGAGAAGTCGGGCTACTGCGTGCACTTCTCGTCGAGCATGGCCCTGATGGCGCGCACGCTGGGAATTCCCGCGCGCGTCTCTGTCGGCTTCACGCCGGGGGAGTTGCGCGACGGCAAAGACGGCCCCGAGTACGTCATCACAACCGACAACCTTCACGCGTGGCCGGAGCTCTACTTCGACGACATCGGCTGGGTGCGTTTCGAGCCGACACCCGGTACCGGAAACGTTCCGGTCTTCGCGGGCCCGCTCGACCCGTCGAGCGACCCGGAGCCCGAGCAGCCCGACGACGAGCCAACCGAACAGCCGACCGGCTCTCCCATCGCGCCGACTGCAACCCCGACGCCGACCCCGACGCCTGGCTCAGCTGGCGGGGCACCCGTCGAGTCGGCGAACCCGTCGCTCTGGGTGGGGCTCATACTCGGTGTTCTGCTCATTGTGTTCGTACCGTTCTTGCCGGCGATCGTTCGCGCCGCACGTCGACGCTCGCGGTTCGCTGCCGTGTCGCGCAGCGGCGATGCCTTCGCCGCTTGGCGCGAGATTGTCGACACGGCGGTCGACCTGCGCGTGCCTGCGGTGTCGAACCGCACACCGCGCGAACTCGAAGACAGCCTCGTGGCCTCGGCCGCGCTCGGACGGTTGCGCGCCGCCGTCGAAGATTCGGCGTACGGATCGACCACCGGCGTCGCGACCCGCGACGACCTGCGGCAGGCGCTCGCGGCGCAGCGTGCGGCGGCCTCGCGGTGGACGCGTCTTCGGGCGCGGTTTGCGCCGGCGTCGCTGTTCGCCCGAACTCCCTTGTCGTTGGTTGAGTAGGCCGCTCGCGGCCGTATCGAAACCCGGTTGGGCCTCGAAACTCGGCCTCGTTCGCCGCACCGGGTTTCGATGCGCCCGCTGGGTTTCGATACGCTCGCTGGCGCTCGCTACTCAACCAACGACTGCTCATCGGCGACTACATTCGGAACCCGTCGCTGTCAGCGCATGCTCCCGTTTCTCAGGACGCATGATCGAACGTCCTGAGAAACGGGAGCGCGCTGGAAGAAGGTTTGCTTGCCGCACACTCCGGTTGAACAGGCCAAATATGGGTGGCCTGTTTAACCGGAGTGTGCGCGGGAGGAGACAGGTCTTGACGCGTCCATAGTCGTTGGTTGAGTAAGCCCGCCAGGGCTCTATCGAAACCTCGGTGCCGCGGGGGTTTCGATACGGCCGCGAGCGGCCTACTCAACCAACGACACGAGCGGCCTACTCAACCAACGACACGAGCGGCCTACTCAACCAGCAACGGAGCCCGGCGGGCTGAACGCTATTACCGGGCGGCCCGTCACGGGGTGCTCGAGCAGGGACGCATCCACCCCGTACACCTCGCGGATGAGCGCGGGAGTCAGCGTCGCATCCATTCGTCCTGCAGCGACAACGCGTCCGCTCGACATGACGATGACCGAATCGCACCATGCCGCAGCGAGGGTCAGATCGTGCAGCGCGGCGAGCACGGTCGTGCCGCTGGCTGCGACACTCGAGAGCAGTCCGAGAGTCGACAGCTGGGCCGAGATGTCGAGGTGGTTGGTCGGCTCGTCGAGCAGCAGCAGCGACGGTTGCTGCGCGATGGCCTTCGCCAGCAGCACGCGCTGGCGTTCTCCGCCCGACAGGGTCGTGAAGTCGCGGCGCGCAAGGTCGGAGATGCCCACCGTCGCGATCGCCTGGTGCACGAGGGCGGTGGATGTCGCATCCGGAGCCTGCCACATCGACAGGTACGGCGACCGACCCAGTGCCACGACCGCTTCGACAGTGAGCGGAAGCTCGGTTGCGGCATCCTGCTCGACAAGAGCGACGAGTTGTGCGCGCTCGCGCCGCTTGAGCGCGAAGAGGTCGGCATCGTTGAAGCTCACGCCGCCCGACTCGGGCTTCTCGACCGCAGCGAGCGCGCGCAGCAGGGTGCTCTTGCCGGCGCCGTTTGGTCCGATGAGTGCCGTCAGCGAGCCCGGTGCGACGCTGCAGTCGACCCCGTCGACGAGCAGCTTGCCGTCGGCGCGGATGACGATGTTGCGGCCTGCTAATCCAGTCACGCGTCGGCCTTTCGTCGCGCGAGCAGCAGTGCGAATACCGGAGCACCGATGAGCGCGGTCACGATACCGACGGGCAGCTCGCGCGGGTCGAAGAGAGTGCGCGCGATCGTGTCGGCCCAGACCAGAAAGATCGCCCCGACGAGTGCCGAGAGCGGAAGCAGCGCACGATGCCCCGGCCCGATGATGAGACGCACCGCGTGCGGGAGGATCAGACCGACAAACCCGATCGATCCGCTGACGGAGACCATCGCGCCCGTAAGCAGCGCGGTCGCCGCGAGCAGTGCCCAGCGGGTGCCCTGCACGTTGACTCCGAGCGCCGCGGCCGAGGTGTCGCCGAACGCGAACGAGTCGAGAAGGCGACCCGTCGCCATGACCGGAATACCGATGACGATGATCGCCGTGCCCGCGATCGCAACGGCGGACCAGCGTGCTCCGCTCAGTGAGCCGAGCAGCCAACCGAGAATCTCGCGGTAGGAGTCGCCCGTGACTGTCCAGAAGATGACGAAGCTCGTGATCGCGCCCGCGAGCGACGAGACGGCGAGACCAGCGAGCACTGTGCGGGTCGGCGTGATGCGTCCGAGGGCGCTCGCGAGAAGCAGCGTCGCGGCGAGTGCGAGAAGCGCCCCGAGAAACGCCGCAACCGGTAGCAGCACCGAGATGCCGAGCAGGATCACGCTGACGGCGCCGAGCGATGCTCCCGACGAGAGGCCGAGCAGGTACGGGTCGGCGAGCGGGTTGCGTGTGAGCGCCTGCATCACGGCTCCGCTGAGGGCGAGGCCGGCCCCGACCGCGGCGGCGGTGAGAACGCGGGGCATGCGGAGTTCCCAGACGATTCCGTCGCGCAGCAGCGGCAGAGGAGAGGTGCCGAGGCCGAGGTGGCTCGCGACCGAGGCCCAGACCTCGTCGAAGCGGATGTCTGCCGGGCCGATGGTGACCGCGATGGTGATGGAGAGCACAAGGGCGACGGAGAGGGCGATGGCCCACACAGCGGCCCGAGGTTTCGATACGGCCGTGGACGGCCTACTCAACCTGCGAGTTGTCGTTGGTTTCGATACGACCGTGGACGGCCTACTCAACCTGCGAGTTGTCGTTGGTTGAGTAGGTCGCTCAGCGACCGTATCGAAACCTCGCGCCGATGGTTTCGATACGGCGCTAGCGCGCCTACTCAACCAACGAGGTCCAGAGGGTTTCGATACGGCGCTAGCGCGCCTACTCAACCAGCGACGAGGCATTAGAACGTAAGAGCCTTCAGCTGCTCGGCGAGGTCTGCCGCAGCGGGAGCCGTACGCACCCCGGCCTCGGCCGCCGCGAACGGGATGTACAGGTAGCTGCCGTTCTTGACGGCGTCGAGGTTCTTCGTCGCGGGGTTCGACTCGAGCAGTTCAATCTTCGAGGCGGCGGTGTTCCAGGTCGCGTCGACGAGCACGATCACGTCGGGGTTCGCGTCGACGACGGCCTCCCATGAGAACGGCGACCAGGTGTCGTTGATCGAGCCAGCAACGTTTGAGACGCCGATCGTGTCGAGCACAAGCTGCGGTGCGCCGATGCCCGCACCGACGTACGGAGTGTCAGTTCCCGAGGAGTACCAGAGCGCGCTCAGCCCGCGAGTGTCTGCCGTGATGCCGTCAACCGTTGACTGCTGCGACGAGATGAGCTCGGTCGCATCCACCCTAAAAATCGCAGCGATCTCGGTGATCTCGCTGTTGATCTCGGCGAAGTCGAGCTTCGCGGGCTTGTAGCCCTCCTCTTTGCAGGCTGCGGGCGAGACGTACGTGTGCACGCCGAGCGCCTCAAGGTCGGCGCGCTCGCCGGCTCCGTCGCTCGAGAAGTTCGACTCCCAACCGGCGTAGATGAAGTCGGGCTCGGCTTCGAGCACGGCCTCCTGCCCGGGCACCATCTCAGAAATAACCGGGATGGATGTCGCGGCGTCGGCGTATTGCTCGGGAACAGGTCCGTCTTGAAAACCCGTGCCGATGATGCGGTCGCCGAGCCCGAGGGCGAGAAGCATCTCGGTCGATGTGGACTTAATGCTGATCACGCGCTCGGGAGCCGCGTCGAAAGTCACTGACGTGCCGCAGTTGTCGACGGTCGGCACCTCGACCGCCGCGGCGGGAGCGTCTGGCGTAGGTGAAGCCGCACACCCGGCGAGCAGAAGCGCGCTGGCGGCGAGGGCGGGAAGGGCGAAACGACGGTTCATGGGAGCCTCCGGGAGGGCGAAAGGGGCAGGGGCAACGGGGCACGAGAATCACGTGCGCAACCGGGCCGCTCCAAAACCGGAGACGAGCGCGCTGAGCCAAATCAGGCCCGCGGGTGTGATTCAAGCGTAGCGCTAGCTGCGAGACTTGGTGCGTGCTGAGCCAGTGGACGATCGTTGTGCCGGTCAAGGGCACGGTCGCCGCGAAGTCCCGACTCGCAGCGACTGCCGAGCTCGCGCTCGCCATAGCGCTCGACACGGTCGAGGCCGCGCTCGTCGTGGCTCCCGTGATTGTTGTGACGCCCGCGGCAGCGCCGTTCGAGGCACTCGGCGCGCGCGTCGTCGCCGACCCCGGAGGCGGATTGAGTGCTGCGATCGATGCGGGTATCGCGGCAGCGCAAGGCAACGTGGCGGTACTCCTCGGCGACCTGCCCGCCTTGCGGCCAGAAGAGCTGCAAGCGGCATTGGATGCGGCCGCAGCCCACCCCCGAGCGTTTGTGCCCGACGCAGACGGCACGGGCACGGTGCTCATCACGTCGACGACCGATCACGCCTCGGCCTTCGGCACGGGTTCGGCCCAGCGCCACCGCGACGCCGGATACGTCGAACTCGACCTGCCCGCTGACAGCGGCCTGCGCAGCGACGTCGACACCGCCGAACAGCTCGAGCGCCTGCGCGGGCGCCTCGGAAAACGGACTACAGCCCAGCTGCCTTAAGCGCGTCGGCGGCGAGCTGCGCGCTCGTGTCGAGGTTGCTCATCCAGAGCGGAACCCGGTGAATCTCGATGCCGGGCACAACAGCCTCGTCGCCCGAATCGATGAGCCACGCGTCGAGCAGTCCGGCGTTGTTTCGCGGGCCATAGTGCTCGGCGACTGCTTGCGCTGTCGTTTCTACGCCGATCGCTGTGAGGCAGGCGTCGGCCATTCCGCGAACGACAGCGCCGTTGATGATGGGGGAGACCCCGACGACCGGTGCTGCCGCTGTGCCGAGTGCTGACTGGATTCCCGGGATTCCGAGAATCGTGCCGATCGACACGACCGGGTTGGATGGCGCAACGAGAATCACGTCTGCCTGGGCGATCGCATCAAACGCGGCGTTGGTCGCGACGGCGTTCTCAAAGCCGCGCTGCTCGAAGTCGAGGGCGGGGAGGGTGGCCCTGTGTCGCGTCCACCATTCCTGAAAATGCATCGAGCCGCCCTCGACCACAACATGAGTTTCGACTTCGGCATCGGTGACGGGAATGAGCGTCGCACCGACATCCCACCTGGATTGAATTTTTGCAGTGGCCTCGGAGAGCGTCAGGCCGTCGCGCAGCATTGCGGTACGGGCAATGTGCGTTCCGAGGTCGAGATCACCGAGGGTGAACCACGGCCAGCCGACACCGTACGCGTTGAGTTCTGCGCTCACTCGTTCGGTCTCGCCGATGCGGCCCCAACCACGCTCTTCGTCGTTCGCGCCGGCGAGCGTGTACATCACCGAGTCGAGGTCGGGAGTGATGCGCAGACCCGCGAGCCACATGTCGTCGCCGGTGTTGACGATGATGCGCAGCTCGGCGTCTGAGCCCGTGCGGCGCAGGTGCTCGCGAACGCCGCGAGCGAAACGGGCGCCGCCGACGCCGCCGGAGAAGATGGTGATGATCACCTCTCAACGGTAATGGACGAAAAACCGTCCTTCTGTGCCGTGTCTATTTACGTGGCCGTCACAAGGGGAAACAATGGGGAAACGTTGGCCGTCAATGATGAGGGTCTGATCAGGAGGTTTTGTATGACAGTTGTACGCGCAGCCATCACCCAGACGACGTGGACCGGTGACAAAGAATCCATGCTCGCCAAGCACGAGCAGTTTGCTCGGGACGCGGCGGCACAGGGTGCCCAGGTCATCTGCTTCCAGGAACTTTTCTATGGCCCGTACTTCGGAATCACTGAAGACAAGAAGTACTACCGCTACGCGGAGCAGGCCGACGGCCCCATCGTTCAGCGCTTCGCGGCGCTCGCGAAAGAGCTCAACCTCGTTATGGTTCTTCCGATCTACGAAGAAGACATCACGGGCGTGTACTACAACACATCGGTCATCGTCGAAGCCGACGGAACGATTCTCGGTAAGTACCGCAAGCACCACCTGCCGCACCTCGACCGGTTTTGGGAGAAGTTCTACTTTCGCCCCGGCAACCTCGGTTACCCCGTGTTCGACACCTCGGTCGGCAAGATCGGTATGTACATCTGCTACGACCGTCATTTTCCCGAAGGATGGCGCGAACTCGGCCTCAACGGCGCGCACATGGTCTTCAATCCGAACGCCACAAAGCCCGGTCTATCGAACCGCCTCTGGGAGGTCGAAGGCCCCGCCGCCGCCGTCGCGAACGGTTACTTCGTTCTGCAGCCGAACCGCGTCGGACGCGAAGACAACGAGTACGGCGAGCTCGCCGTCGACTTCTACGGCACCTCGCAAGTGATCGACCCGCGCGGCAACTTCGTGGGCGAGCGCGGCTCTGGCACCGACGAAGAGATTCTCATCCGTGACCTCGACATGGACATGGTGCAGCAGATGCGCGACGACTGGCAGTTCTACCGCGACCGTCGTCCGGATTCGTACACAAGCATCCCGAAGCCGTAGTAGTTCTCCCTCGCTGATTGAGTAGGCCGCCCGCGGCCGTATCGAAATCCAGATCTTGTTGATTGAGTACGCCCGTCAGGGCCCTATCGAAATCTTCAACCGGTTTCGATACGGCCGAAACCGGCCTACTCAACCAACGGAAGTTGAGTTAGGAGCAGTTCAATGAAGACCCTCATCAAGAACGGCACTGTCGTCAACGCGACAGGCAAGGCCCCCGCCGATGTGCTCATCGATGGAGAGACGATCGTCGCGGTGCTCGCGCCCGGTTCGAGCCTTCTCGGCTTCGACATCGAGAGCAATGTCGACACGGTTATCGACGCGGCCGGCAAGTACGTGATTCCCGGCGGCGTGGATGCCCACACGCACATGGAGCTGCCCTTCGGTGGCACCGCGGCATCCGACACTTTCGAGACCGGCACCCGCGCCGCGGCCTGGGGCGGAACGACAACGATCGTCGACTTCGCCGTGCAGACCTACGGCCAGCGTGTGATGGACGGCCTCGCAACCTGGCACCAGAAGGCCGCCGGCAATTGCGCGATCGACTACGCCTTTCACCAGATCATCGGCGACGTGACTGACGACTCGTTGCAGGCAATGCGCGCGTTGCCCGACGAGGGCATCTCGAGCTTCAAACTGTTTATGGCGTACCCGGGCGTGTTTATGTCTGACGACGCCCAGATCTTCAAGGCAATGCAGGTCTCGGCCGACACCGGCATGATGACGATGATGCACGCCGAGAACGGCCCCGTCATTGACGTGATGGTGCAGCAGCTTCTCGCTCAGGGCAAGACCGATCCGTATTACCACGGCGTCGCTCGCGCCTGGCAGATGGAAGAAGAGGCAACCCACCGCGCGATCATGCTGGCCAACCTCACGGGCGCACCGCTCTACGTTGTGCACGTGTCAGCGAAGCAGGCGGTCGAGCAGCTCGCCGCAGCCCGCGACAACGGACAGAACGTGTTCGCCGAGACCTGCCCGCAATACCTGTACCTCTCGCTTGAGGAGCAGCTCGCGGCATCCAGCGAAGAGTTTGGAGCCTTTGAAGGTGCGAAGTGGGTGTGCTCGACTCCGCTGCGTTCGAAGGAAGAGGGCCACCAGCACCACATGTGGCAGAGCCTGCGCACAAACGACGTGCAGATGGTCTCGACCGACCACTGCCCGTTCTGCATGAAGGGTCAGAAAGACCTGGGGCTCGGCGACTTCTCAAAGATTCCCAACGGCATCGGCTCTGTCGAACACCGCATGGACCTGATGTACCAGGGCGTCGTCGACGGCCAGATCTCGCTCGAGCGTTGGGTCGAGATCACCGCGACAACTCCCGCGCGCATGTTCGGCATGTACGGCAAGAAGGGTGTCATCCAGCCCGACGCCGACGCCGACATCGTCATCTACGACCCGAACGGCCACACGTCGATCGGCTACGAAAAGACGCACCACATGAACATGGACCATTCCGCCTGGGAGGGCTTCGAGATCGACGGCCACGTCGACACGGTTCTGTCGCGCGGAAAGATCGTCGTCAACGACAACCAGTACCTCGGCTCCAAGGGTGATGGTCGATTCGTCAAGCGCGGGCTCAGCCAGTACCTCATTTGATTTCCTCGCTGGTTGAGTAGGCGCGCCAGCGCCGTATCGAAACCCACATCAGGTTTCGATACGGCCGTGAACGGCCTACTCAACCGGCTAA
>Ga0247805_1000089_pt1 | contig 72158 bp, 66 predicted proteins | sample UWRJL044104R1_FD_180930 | JGI IMG/M metagenome (GOLD analysis project Ga0247805, IMG submission 180930) | Plant litter microbial communities from Arlington Agricultural Research Station in Wisconsin, United States - UWRJ-L044-104R-1 | ecosystem: Environmental > Terrestrial > Plant litter >...
GCCCTCGATGCTGTAGAAAAGGCCGGATCCGGCCACCCCGGCACCGCAATTGCACTCGCACCCGTTGCGAACATGCTGTTCCAGCACCACCTGCGCCACGACCCGCGCAACCCGCAGTGGGAGGGCCGCGACCGCTTCATCCTGTCGTGCGGTCACGCGAGCATCCTGCTCTACACGCAGCTCTTCCTCACCGGATACGACGTCTCACTCGACGACCTCAAGCAGTTTCGCGCCTACGACTCGCTGACACCGGGCCACCCCGAGTTCGGCCACACCGCGGGCGTCGAGACCACAACCGGCCCGCTCGGCCAGGGCCTCGCAACAGCCGTCGGCATGGCGATGGCCATCAAGCACGAGCGCGCCGTCTACGACGCTGCGGCGCCGGCCGCGACATCCACCTTCGATCGCAATGTCTGGGTCATCGCGTCTGATGGCGACCTGCAGGAAGGCATCTCGTACGAAGCCGGTGCGATCGCCGGGCGCCACCAGCTCGACAACCTCGTTGTCATCTACGACGACAACGACATTCAGATCGAGGGCGACACCTCACTCACGAGCAATGAAGACGTCGTTGCTCGCTTCACGGCTCAGGGCTGGCACGTCGAGCGCATTGAACTCGCTTCAAACGGCGATGTGGATGTCGCGGCGCTCAGTGCGGCGATCAGCGCGACGTCGTCGGTCGGCGCTCCCCGCCTCTTCGTCATCAAGTCGCAGATCGCGTGGCCCGCGCCGAACGCCGTCAACACCGCCGCGTCGCACGGCGCCCCGCTCGGAGCCACCGAGGCCGCCGCGCTGCGCGACGTTTTGGGTGTTACGACCGAGCCGTTCTCCGTCGCAGACGACGTGCTCGCGTTCACCCGCGGCGCCGTCGAGCGTGGTGCCGCGATGAGTGCCGCATGGTCGTCGTCTTTTGCGCGCTGGACCTCCGAGAACCCCTCGCTCGCATCGTCCCTTCGCCGGTCGCGCATGGCCGAGCTGCCCGCCGGGCTCGCCGAGTCGCTGCCCACCTGGCAGCCCGGCGACACCCTCGCGACCCGCGACGCCTCGGGCAAGGTCATCCAGGCGCTCGCCGCCCAGCTGACCGAACTGTGGGGTGGCTCTGCCGACCTCGCCGAGCCGAACCGCACGGCGATTCACGACGGCGGCTCGTTCCTGCCGGAGTCGCGCGACGGCCGCAACGTGCACTGGGGAGTGCGTGAGCACGCTATGGCTGCAGCGATGAACGGCATCTCGCTCGTCGGCGGGTCACGGTTCTTCGCCGGAACGTTCCTCGTTTTTAGCGACTACCAGAAGCCGTCGATTCGCCTCGCGGCGCTGATGCAGCTACCGGTCACCTACCTGTGGAGCCACGACTCTGTCGCCCTCGGCAGCGATGGACCGACCCACCAGCCGATCGAGCACCTCGCAGCGCTTCGGGCAATCCCCGGCTTCGCCGTCGTTCGCCCCGCCGACGCTGTAGAGACCGCCGCCGCCTGGCTGTCGATTCTTCAGCGCAACGCCCCCGCCGGACTCGTTCTCGCGCGCCAGCCGCTTCCGGTTGCCGCTACCGCGCCTGACGTGGTCTACGAAGGCGTCGCGCGCGGCGCCTACGTCGTGCTCGACGCTCTCGACCCAGAGGTCATTGTGATCGCGACCGGCAGCGAAGTGACTCTCGCGCTGCAGGCCGCCGCCCTCGTCTCTGACCTGCGCGTTCGCGTCGTCTCGATGCCGTCGCGCGAATGGTTTGCGGCGCAAGACAGCTCGTATCGCGACTCGATCATCCCGCCGTCTGTCGCCGCTCGCGTCATCGTCGAGGCCGCGACGAGCTTCGGCTGGGCCGACCTCGCCGGCCCGACGGGAGAGATCGTCGGCATCGACGTCTTTGGCCTCTCTGCCCCGGCCGAAGACGCCCTGCGCGCCCGCGGCATGACCACCGACCGCGTCGTCGCGGCAATCACCACAACACTCGCCGCCCAGCGTTAGGAACCCCATGCCCTCAACAACTGCAATCGTCGGATCCGCGAGCGGACTGCACGCCCGCCCCGCGTCGCTCTTCTCCCGCGCCGCTGCCGACTCCAAGGCCGCCGTCACAATCGGCAAGGTCGACGGAACACCCGTCAACGCCGCGAGCATCCTCGGCCTGTTGACGCTTGGCATCGCCCACGGCGAGACCGTCGAGCTCTCGGTCGAGGGCGACAACGCTGACGCAGTGCTTGCCTCGCTCGCGTCAATGCTCGAAAGCAACCTCGACGAGGCGTAGTTCGCGCTGCGCGACATCCATGCGCCCCTTCGTTGTCAGTGCGTCCGAACGTTTCGGCGCGCTGACAACGAAAACGCGCATTGTTCGTCCACCCGCGAGTGCCAGAATGTGAGCGGCGCTTCAAGGAGGAACAATGCCGAAGTTTCATCCCGATCTTCGTAGGGCCCGGTTTATCCCGCCGCTCGTGTACGGCCCTCGGCTCGTTGCCGCGATGGGTCGCCTCAAGCAGCGCGCGCCCGAGGTGCCCGACGACATGGACATCGAAGATGTGCTTGTGCCCGGGCCCGCGGGTGACGTCGCGGTTCGCATCTACCGCCCCACCTCTCTGAGCTCGCAGGCGCCGGCTCTGGTCTGGATGCACGGCGGAGGGTTTCTCTTTGGCAGCCCGTTGCAAGACGAACGCTCGAGCATTGACTTCGCGCGCGAACTGAACATCTCGGTGATCGCAGTCACGTACCGACTTGCCCCCGAAGCTCCCGCCCCGGCTGCCGTCGAAGACGCCTACGCCGCTCTCGCTTGGGTGTCAGAAAACGCTGCAGACCTCGGCATCGATGGCGAGCGCATCGCGATCGGCGGTGCGAGCGCGGGCGGTGGACTCGCGGCAGCCCTCGCCCTGTACGCGCACGATCGGGGTGAGATCGCGCCCGTGTTCCAGTTGCTCGTCTACCCGATGCTCGATGACCGCACAGTCACACGCACCGACATCGACACCCGCGGCGTGCGAGTCTGGACGCCCGGCAGCAACCGCTACGCCTGGACGACCTACCTCGGCCACGAGCCAGGACTGCCCGAAGCCAACCCGTACGCGGCGCCCGCCCGGCGCGACGATCTCTCCGATCTTCCGCCCGCGTGGATCGGAGTCGGCACCCTCGATCTCTTCTACGACGAAGACATTGCCTACGCCCAGCGGCTCAGAGCGAGCGACGTGCCGTGCGAGCTCTTCATCGTGAAGGGCGCGTTTCACGGGTTCGACGCGCTGTTCTCAAAGTCGCGAGTCGCGACGGAGTTCTGGCGCGAACAGGCGGGTGCCCTGCAGCGGGCGCTCTTCGCCTCGCGCTAGCGCTGCACGGCGTAGGTCGCGACAACAATTCCGGTCGGTGACGTGATGCTCTTCACAACCGAGAGCGGCGCGTAGGTGTGCTCGAACAGCCTCGCGCCCTCGCCGAGCACAACCGGCAGAATCGTGAGCACGTATTCGTCGACGAGACCCTCGGCGGCGAGGGCGCGAACGAGCTGCCCACTACCGAGGATGACGACGTCGCCATCCCCCTCATTTTTTAGGGCGGCGATGGATGTCGCGAGCTCCCCCTCGAGGCGGTGCGAGTTGGGGTGCGCAAGGTCGTCGGTCGAGGTCGCGACGTACTTGGGCGTATTGCGCAGGATCTCGCTGAACGGATTCGGGTCGGGGTTCGCCAACCAAAAGCCGACGAGGTCGTCGTAGGTGCGGCGTCCGAAGAGCATCGCGCTCGTCGAGCCTTGCCCGCCCATCGCGGCCATCGCTGCTTCCTGGTCTTTCATCAGCAGCTCTGATGCCCAGCCACCCCTGCTGAACCCGTTACGGGTGTCTTCGTCTGGCCGCCCCGGCGACTGCATAACCCCATCGAGAGAAACGTTTTCTACCGCAATGATTTTTCGCATGCGGCGACCATACGCCCCAATGTGAACAGTGTCTACATCTCGGGGTGATCCCGTGCGCGCTACTGGGTCTCATGCGCGCCATGTCGCCATGGCGCGCGAGTGACGCGGTAGCGCGCACGCGGGGGTCAGGAGCGCGCCCGCCACTGCTCCCAGGTCGTCGACGCGAGAGTCGCGTCGTCGCCGGGCAGCAGCTCCGCGACATCCAACTCGTTACCAAAGTAGGTCGCGAGCGGGTCGGCGACGACCTCGCGCGGATCGGCCACGAGCGACAGCTGACGCTTCACCCCGTCGAGCAGCGTGAACCGCTCTGGACCGGCAAACTCAACAATGCCGTTGACCGGGTCGGCGAGCGCCGTGCCCGCGACGGCGGCAGCGACATCGTCGGCAGCCATCGGCTGAATGATCGCCTGCGCCAGACGTACGGTGTCGCCGTGCGTTGCCGAGTCGGCAATGCTGCGCAGAAACTCGAAGAACTGGGTCGCGTGAACTATCGAGTACTGGTGCCCGGAGTTGCGAATGAGCTTTTCCTGCTCGAACTTGGCGCGAAAATATCCACGCTCGGATGTCGCGAGCCGATCGGTTCCGACGACGGAGAGTGCGACGTGGTGACGCACTCCCGCCGCCGCGCCGAACGTCAGCAGGTTGAGCGTCGACGTCTCGAAGAACTCGAGCGCCGCAGCTTCGTCGGTGTACGACGAGTTTGAGACATCGACGACGACCTCTGCTCCTGTGAGCGCATCGGCGAGACCCTCGGTTGTGAAGGAGTTGACGCCGGTAGCACGTGATGCGGCAAGCACCTTGTGCCCGGCCTCGGCAAGCTGCGCGACGAGCTTTGTTCCGATGAGGCCGGTGCCTCCGACGACGACGATTCTCATGCCGCGACCTGGGCTGCGGCCCACTCGTCAAAAGTTGTGGAGAAGATTGTCGCGCCGTCGTTGGGGAGGAGTGTGCGCTCGTCGAGGTGCACTCCAAAGTAGGTCGCGGCATCATCGGTGACGACGGTGCGCGGGTCGCTTGTGCGAGCGAGACCCGCGCGAATGAAGTCGTCGAGCCCGATCGCCACCGGGCCAGCAACCTCGAGTGTCGTGTTGAGCGGCCCGCCTACAGCGGTGCGCGCAACGGCTGTCGCGACATCCTCGGCTGCGATTGGCTGAATGAGCGCGTGCGACAGGCGAACCGTCTCGCCCTCGGTCGCGGTGTGGGCGATGCTCTGCACGAATTCGAAGAACTGGGTCGCGTGAATCAGCGAGTACGGCTGGCCCGAAGCCGTGATGAGCGACTCCTGCGCGACCTTTGCGCGCATGTACCCGCCGGCCGTCATCTTCTCGCTCCCAACCACTGAAAGCGCGACGTAGTGCCCAACTTTCGCTTCGGTCGCCGCGGCGAGCAGGTTGGTCGTTGATGATGTGAAGAACTCGAGCACGGCGGCGTCTTCGAAAGACGGCGAATTGGAAACGTCGATGACAACGTCGGTGCCCACAAGCACCTCGGCGAGGCCCTCGCCGGTGAGGGTGTTGACGCCCGTGTTGGGCGACGCGGCAACTGCCTCGTGACCGTGCTCGGTGAGCTTCGAAACGACCTTGGAGCCGATAAGACCGGTTCCGCCAATAACAACGATACGCATGATTCTTGCCCTTCGATGGATGCCGCGGCCCCTGTGTGCCCCGGTCACCAGCTAAGACAGAACGACTGCGCCGGTTGTGACAGATCAACTAAATCCGAGAAGTTTGTGGGGGTTGAGAATGAGCCATACCTGGCGCACGAGCCCGTCGCGCACATCGAAGCACGCGACGGCGATGACGCGATCGCCGCGAGAGAAGACGAGCCCGCGCTGGCCGTTGACTTCGCGCGTCTCGACGACGGCATCATCGGGCAGCTGCAGCACAAGAGCCGCGACCGCTGTTACCCCGAGCACGGGTTCGGGGGCGAAACGAGCGCGGCCGCCACCGTCGGCGATCGCGACGACGTCGGGCGCGAGGAATGCCGTGATCGCCCGCTCATCGCGCACGGCGCAGGATCGGCAGACGGCATCCACCACGTCGTTGTGCTGAGTTGCGGGTGTCACGGGTAGTGCGCGGATGCGTTCGCGCGCGGATCGGGCAAGCACTTTGCTCGCCTCTGCGCTGCGCCCAACAACGTCAGCGATTGAGCTGAACGGAACGCCGAAGACGTCATGTAGAACAAACGCGACGCGCTCGGCGGGCGTGAGCGACTCGAGAGTTGCGAGAAGCAGTTTGCCCAGAGACTCGTCGAGGGTCGTGCGGTCAAGCGGGTCGTTAGGCATGCGAAAGCTTGAGTGGGTTCATCATCCAGCGAATCTGGTTGATGCCCTCTGCAGAGGCGCTCAGCGAGAGCACTGTCGAAGTCACGCCGTCGCGCACGATACGGATAGCGGGCTCGCCGTTGACCTCGGCCACCTCCAGGGCCGCCCCGACCCAGAAGTGACTCGCGAACGCAGCGATGAACTTGGCGACGCGATCGCGCCCGATGACCGGAATGCGCGCGGCGAGCTTTGCGACTCCCCCGCCGTCGGAGTAGCTGACCACATCTTCGGCGAAGAGCCGTTCGAGAGCGGTGAGATCGCCCGACTGCGCCGCGATGAGAAAGGCATCGAGAAGGCGGCGCTGCTCCGGTATGCCGACCGGGGTTCTGCGCTCTTCGGCGAGGTGCTTGCGTGCGCGGCTCACGAGCTGACGGGTGTTTGCTTCGGTCAGCTGAATGATCTCGGCAATCTGGCCGTAGCCATAGTCGAACGCCTCGCGCAGAACGTAGGCGGCGCGCTCTGTCGGTGTGAGCTTCTCGAGAAGGATGAGCACGGCGAACCCGAGGGCCTCGCCGCGTTCTGCACCGAGCGCCGGGTCGGCGCTTGTGTCGATCGGCTCTGGCAGCCAGGGCCCAACATACGTTTCGTGCCGTGCCCGAGCCGACTGGGCTGCATTGATCGCGAGCCTCGTGCACGCCGTCGCGAGAAACGCGCCGGGGTTCTCGACAGCCGGGCGGTCATAGCCCTGCCAGCGCAGCCAGACCTCCTGCACGATGTCCTCGGCCTCGCTCACGCTGCCGAGCATGCGATACGCGATGCCAAAGAGGCGACCGCGTTGGCTCTCGAAGGCCGCAACTCCGTCGTCAATCAGATCAGTGGATGTCACCGCGCACGCTCCCGTTTGCTCCGTGCTCACCATCCCACAGTGAGCCGCTAATAGCTAAGACCGGGCAGGGGTCGCATTTGTGACAGGAGGCGCGGGATTAAGCTCGAACCAATGTCAGACGCACAGAGCAAACCCCCGAGCCACGCGGCGATCTTTGGCGCCGCGACGGCGCTGTTCGCCGAGAAGGGCTACGCCGCGACATCCGTTCGGGATATCGGGGCGGTCGCCGGTGTTGATCCGTCGCTCGTGATTCGGCACTTCGGCTCGAAAGAGCAGCTGTTCATCGACACGATGAAGCTCGATCTCGACCACAACCCGATGATGGCGGGGCCGATCGAGTCGCTCGGCGAGCGGTACATCGAGTTCATTCTGACCGCTGACGACCAAGTGCGTGGCGTTTTTCTCGCGCTGCTGCGAGCGAGCGATTCTGGCGGCATCGGCTCGGAGTTGCGCAGCGCGCACGAAGACGCGTTTGTCGCGCCGATCCTGTCGCGCATCGACGGCCCGGACGCCGAGCTGCGCGCCCGTCTCGCCGGGGCACTCGTCGGCGGGCTGCTCTATAGCCTGTGGGTGGTCGGCGACGAGACTCTCGCTGCCACCGACCACCAGCAGATTGCGCGCACCTATGGCGCGCTGCTTCAGGCGCTCGTCACGCCGTAGCGGCTTGTACGGCGCGTTCTTACTGCGCCGACCAGCCGCCGTCTGACGCGAGGATCGCGCCCGACACGTTTGTGCCGTCGTCACTGAGCAAGAAGGTGATCGATGCGGCGAGCTGAGCGGGTTCCGCGACGGGCGGAATCGTCTCAAGAATCGGCCCGAGTCGTGACTGGCCGAGCTCAGAAGCGAAAGTTGCTTGGATGTTTGTCGCCACCGGTCCGGGAGCGACGGCATTCACGCGGATACCGCTCTGGGTGTACATAAACGCCGAGCTCTTCGTCATGCCGATGACGGCGTTCTTCGAGGCGGTGTAGGCGAGCCCGGCAGCGGATCCGCGCAGCGCCGCTTCGGAGGCGACGTTGACGATCGAGCCCTTGCCCGCGGCAAGCATCACGGGGATAACGGCGCGAGACAGACGGAACATTCCGTCGACGTTGACCGCGAAGACGCGCTCCCAGACGGCGTCGGTGACTTCGTGCAGGGGTGTCATGTCGTCCATGATGCCGGCGACGTTGGCGAGGGCGTCGATGCGGCCGTTGGCTGCCGCGACAATGCGCTCGACACCTTCGACGCTTGTGATGTCGGCCCCGACACTGATCACCGTCGGAAGCTCGGCAACGAGGTCGGCGAGACGCTCTTCGGAGATGTCGACGGCGATGACGGTTCCGCCCTCGCGTGCAACACGTGAGGCGGTCGCACGGCCGATGCCGCTACCGGCTCCGGTCACGATGATCGTCTGACCGTCGAAGCGGCCGGGGGTGATGCGCTCGACCCAGCTCGTAGGGTCGGGTGCGTCGGCGTCATCCGCTTCTTCGATCGGGGCAACGCCACCGTTCGCCTTCAGAACGAGCTCGTCGACAACCTCTTGCTTCATGGCGCCTTTGCTCAGCACAACGAGGCGCTGTAGCGAGAACAGGCGTACGGGCTTGAGCGCCTTTTCGTCCTGGCCGCCCGCGGCGAGCATCTCGCGAATCAGTGGTCCGCCGACGGGGTGGTTGAGCCAGTCGCCGACTGACGACTTCGCGGTAAGCGGCTTGTCTTGCTTGGCCATGGGGTTCCTTTCGAGGTGGTGGGCGCGACGTTGCGCTTCCCTGTCAACTTAGTTGACACGGCTGGGAAATGCACCCAAACCCGCGTTCGCGCTAGTGCGTACCGTGCGCGCCAGGTCACCGTATCGCGCGTGACACGTAGTAGCGCGCACACGCAAAGGTAGAGTTACCGAAACTCTGCACACGTCTGCGCGTGGGCCCAACGAAATCAGACCGCCGTGCTCCTCACAATCAGTTACGCCGCTCCCTCGGCGACAGACCTGGGCTTTTTGCTCTACAAGCACCCCGACAAGGTTCAGACCTTCTCGATGAGCGTTGGCGACGCGCACGTCTTCTACCCAGAGGCCAACGACGACCGCTGCACTGTCGCGCTGATGCTCGAGGTCGATCCGGTCGGGCTCGTGCGCAACAAGCGCTTCGGCGGCAGCGACTCGTTCAGCCTCGGTCACTACGTCAACGATCGCCCGTACGCATCGTCGTCGATGCTCGCCGTGGCCCTCGGCCAGGTCTTCAGCACCGCGATGACGGGGCGGTGCGACTCGCGTCCGGAGCTCGCCGCCTCTGCGATACCGCTTGAGATCGAACTCACCGCCGTGCCAAGCAAGGGCATTGACGGGCTCGCGCGCCAACTGTTCCAGCCGCTCGGTTGGGCCGTCACCGCGACATCCATTCCGCTTGACGCGACGAGGCCCGACTGGGGCGACTCGCATTTCTCAAACCTCAGCCTGCGCGGCACAATGCGCCTCGCCGACGCGCTCAAGCAGATCTACGTGCTGCTTCCCGTGCTCGACGACGCCAAGCACTACTGGGTGAGCGATGACGAGGTGGGCAAGCTGCTGCGCTCCGGCGAGGGCTGGCTCACCGAGCACCCCGATCGCGAGCTCATCACGAAGCGCTACCTCGCCCACCAGCGGTCGATGGTCGCCGACGCCACCGAGCGACTGACCGGCGTCATCGAGCAGCCACCGGCACCCATCACACCGCTGTACAACCACCGCGCCGAAGCCGTGATGACCGCGCTGAAAGACGTGCACGCCCACCGCGTGGCCGACCTCGGCTGCGGCGAGGGCGCGCTGCTCAAGCGCCTCATCGTCGACCCATCATTCACGACAATCATCGGTACCGACGTGTCACACCGGGCGCTCGCTAACGCCGAAGAGCGACTGCGCCTGCGCGACCTGAGCGACGCGCAGCAGGCACGCATCAGCCTGCTGCAATCGTCAGCGACCTACCAGGACGACCGCATCCGCGGCCTCGACGCCGTCGTGTTGATGGAGGTCCTCGAGCACATTGAGCCCGACCGTCTCTCTGCCGTCGAGGCCTCCGTGTTCGCTCACGCGCGCCCTGGCAGCGTGATCGTGACAACACCGAACTCCGAGTACAACGTTCTGTACCCGACGCTTGCCGCCGGAAAGTTTCGTCACCCCGACCACCGCTTCGAGTGGACCCGCGAGCAGTTCAGCACCTGGGCTCTCGGCGTGTGCGAGCGCCACGGGTACACCGTCGAGTTCCGCACGATCGGCGACGTCGACGAGACCCACGGCTCCCCCACCCAACTCGCGCTGTTCCGGAGGGCATAGGAATGTCACAACTCGCTATCCCCAACATGTCTCTCGTTGTGCTCGTCGGTTCGAGCGGCTCGGGCAAGTCGACCTTTGCACGCGAACACTTTGGCGAGTTCGAGGTGCTCTCGAGCGACTTCTTCCGCGGCCTTGTGTCGAACGACGAGAACGACCAGAGCGCCACCGCTGCCGCCTTCGAGGCCTTGCGGTTCGTTGCTTCCAAGCGCCTTGCTGCCGGACTCCTTACGGTCATCGACGCCACAAACGTGCAGCCCGAGGCGCGCAAGAGTTTTGTGAAGCTCGCGCGCGACCACGACGTGCTGCCCGTCGCGATTGTTCTCGACGTTTCTGAGCGCATCTGCATCGACCGCAACGCTTCGCGCACCGACCGCTCGTTTGGCGCGAACGTCATCAAGCGCCAGCAAGACCAGCTGCGCCGCTCGATGAAGTACCTCGGAAAAGAAGGCTTTCGCAAGGTTCACGTGTTGCGCGGCGAAGACGAGATCGCCGCGGCCACCATCAGCTACGAGCCACTGCTCAACGACCTGCGGCACGAGACCGGACCATTCGACGCGATCGGCGATGTGCACGGCTGCCGGTCAGAACTCGAGACGCTGCTCGGTGAGCTGGGCTACGTCATCGAGCGTGACGCTGAGGGACGACCGGTGGATGCCGCGCACCCCGCCGGGCGCCGCGCAATCTTTCTCGGTGACCTTGTCGACCGTGGTCCAGACACCCCCGGTGTTCTGCGGCTCGCGATGGGAATGGTGCGCTCCGGGCACGCGCTCGCGGTTCCCGGTAACCACGAAGACAAACTCGTTCGCGCGCTGCGCGGCAAGAAGGTGCAGACCTCGCACGGGCTCGCCGAGTCGCTCACGCAGCTCGCCGCCGAGTCGAAGGAGTTTCGCGCCGAGGTCGAGGAGTTCTCTGAGAAACTCGTCTCGCACCTCGTGCTCGACGACGGCAACCTCGTTGTCTCGCACGCCGGGCTGATCGAGGCGTACCACGGCCGCGCCTCCGGTCGAGTGCGATCATTTGCGCTCTACGGCGACACAACAGGCGAGACCGACGAGTACGGGCTGCCCGTTCGCTACCCGTGGGCCGAGGACTACCGCGGCAAGGCCGTCGTTCTCTACGGCCACACCCCGACGCTCGACGCCGAGTGGGTCAACAACACGATGTGCCTCGACACGGGAGTCGTCTTCGGCGGCAAGCTTTCGGCACTGCGCTACCCGGAGCGCGAAGTCGTTTCGGTGCCCGCAGAGAAGGTCTGGTACGAGCCGGTCAAGCCGCTCGCGAGCGCACACCCGGGCGTCGTCGAGCGCGCCGACGGCCTGCTGTCGATCGATGACGTGCTCGGCAAGCACATCGTCGAGACGAAACACCACGGCCGCATTGGCGTGCGTGAGGAGTACGCGGCCGGCGCCCTCGAGGTGATGAGCCGCTGGGCGATCGACCCCCGCTGGCTTCTGTACCTGCCGCCCACCATGAGTCCGCCGAACACGTCGCAGCTCGAGGGACTGCTGGAGCATCCAACCGACGCTTTCGCATCTTTTCGCAAGGAGGGCGTGACAAACGTCATCTGCGAAGAAAAGCACATGGGCTCGCGCGCCGTTGTGCTGCTCACTCGCAACGCGTCACGGTTCGACGCGCCAGAGGGCTGGAACGGCGTGGTTTACACCCGCACCGGCCGCCCGTTCTTCGATGCGCCCACGACGCGGGAGTTTCTCGAACGGTTGGATGTCGCATTCGAGGCATCGGGGCTGTGGAAAGAGCTCGACTCCGACTGGGTCATGCTCGATGCAGAGCTTCTGCCGTGGTCGCTCAAGGCCGGCGACATGATCCGCGACCAGTACGCGTCTGTGGGGGCCGCGGCCACCGCAGCACTGCCCGTCGCCGTTGCGGCGCTCGAGGGTGCAGCAGCACGCGGGATCAACGTTGCCGACCTTCTCGCGCGCACCCGATCGCGCGACGCGAACGCCCGAGGCTACGTCGAGGCGTACCGCAATTACAGCGCACCGTCGGAGGGACTCGAGGGTGTGCAGCTTGCGCCCTTCCAGGTTCTCGCGACAGAGGGAACGGTCTACTCAGAGCGCGATCACGGCTGGCACGTGTCTGTCGCCGACCGTCTTGCGGCGGTCTCTGACCTGATCCGTCCGACGCGCTCGATGACCGTCGACCTCAGCGACACCGCTGCCGTCGCCGCCGCCACGGACTGGTGGGAGTCGCTGACGGCCGCCGGAGGCGAGGGCATGGTTGTGAAGCCACTCGCAAACCTCGTGCGCGGCACAAAGGGTCTCGTGCAGCCCGGCATCAAGGTGCGCGGCCGCGAGTACCTGCGCATCATCTACGGGCCTGACTACACCGAACCCGCAAACCTCTCGCGCCTGCGCGAGCGCAACCTTGCCCACAAGCGCTCGATGGCGCTGCGCGAGTACGCCCTCGGCATCGAGGCGCTCGAGAGGGTCGCCGCCGGAGAACCGCTCTGGAAGATCCACCAGGCCGTGTTCGCCGTGCTGGCGATGGAATCGGAGCCGGTCGACCCGCGCCTGTAGCGGGCGCGAGCCTAGGCGGGCGCCTGCTCCACCCGCACCGAGTTGCCCGACGGGTCGCGGAAGCCGCAGTCGCGCGGGCCCCAGCTCTGGTCCATGGGCTCCTGCAGAACTTCGGCACCGGCTGTGACCGCGCGCTCGAAAGTCGCATCGAGGTCGTCAACCCGGAACACGAGCGTTGGTAGTTCACCCTTGACGAGCAGCTCTTGCAGCGCGTTGGCGTTCTCTGCAGAGCGGCCGGCGCCGGGCTCTGAGAGCACGAGTTCGGGCAGCACCTGCTCTGCGGTACCGAGCGTCACCCAACGAAATCCGCCATTAGCGACGTCGTTGCGCGACTCGAGGCCGAATACGCCACCGTAGAAGGCGAGCGCGGCATCGACGTCATTGACCGTGATGTTTACGTAGCGAAGTTGAACTGTCATGCGGCAACTCTAGGCAGCGGTCACAAACCATGCTTCTCAGATACTGCTCACCTTTCCGCCAGAGAGCCGCACGACTCGATCGGCCCGTGCCGCGACTGCCGGGTCATGGGTGGCGTGAACGATAGTCGTTCCGCGGGCGAGCTCCGCGTCGAGAGCTGCCTCGATGAGCACGCGGGCTTCGTCGTCAAGCCCAACGGTCGGCTCGTCGAGCAGCAGCACGTGGGCGCGCTGGGCGAGGGCTTGCGCGACCAGAACACGCTGGCGTTGCCCGCCCGAGAGTTCGGCGAGTGGTCGTGTCGCGAGCGTCTCGAGCCCCAGGCTGCCGAGGCTCGCGGCGATGATCTCGCGGTCGACGCGGGTGAGCGGCCGCCAGGATCTCCAGCGCCCCATCGTGACAACGTCGCGCACAGTTACGGGAAGCGCGTCGGGCACCTGGCTGCGCTGCGCAACCCAGGCGATCCGGTCGGTGGGCCGCGACATCCACCCGTCTGTTGGGGCAAGGATTCCGGCGATCACGGCGAGAAGTGTCGACTTGCCTGAGCCGTTGCTTCCGGTGAGCGCGAGGCTTTCACCGTTCGCAATTGTGAGCGAGATGTCATCGAGGGCGCGCGTCTGCCCGATCGTGACACCGACGGACGTAAGAACGAGGGTCATAACTCAAGCGTACTTTATTGAGAACGATTATCATGTAGGTTAGTGCCTCGTGACCTTCCTGACCGAGCCATTCGCCGCAGAATTTATGCTGCGCGCCCTTGTGGGCGGCGTGCTCGTTGCAACGATGTGCGCGATCGTTGGCACGTGGGTCGTTGTGCGCGGCATGGCATTTCTCGGCGAGGCGATGGCTCACGGAATGCTGCCCGGCGTCGCGGCAGCCTCCCTCCTGGGGCTGCCTGCGATCGTCGGCGCGGCCGTGAGCGCCATCGTTATGACTGCGGGAATCGGGCTCGTCGCACGCACGGGTCGACTCTCGAACGACACAAGCATCGGGCTGCTCTTCGTGGGCATGCTGAGCCTCGGCGTCATCATCGTGTCGCACTCGCGCAGCTTCGCCACCGACCTCACGGCCATCCTCTTCGGCGACGTTCTCGCAGTGACGTCAAGCGACCTCGCGCTGCTCGCCGGCGCACTGCTCGTCACAATCACAATCGCTGTCGGGTTTCATCGCCCGTTTCTTGCGCTCGCCTTTGACGCACGAGTTGCCGCGACGCTGGGGCTGCGTCCGAAACTCGCTCATGGCGTTCTCGTTGGGCTCGTCACGCTCGCTGTCGTCGCTTCGTACGGGGCCGTCGGCTCGCTGCTCGTTGTTGGGCTTTTGCTCGCTCCCGCCGTCGCGGCCGCGGCATGGGCGCGTCGCATCCACTCGATCATGCTTCTCGGAAGCGCGTTCGGCGCGCTCTCGGTCGCCATCGGACTTCTCATCTCCTGGCACGCCGCAACGGCAGCCGGCGCGAGCATCGCCGCCTCGGCAATCGCACTCGCCGCCCTCTCCACCGCCGTGAGAACCCTCACCAGACTCCCCCAGCAGAAAGCAGCTCGTGCAGTTTCGTAAATCATTCCCCCTCATCGTCGCGGCGCTGGCGCTCACCTCGTGCGCCTCGCCAACGGTTGCCGAGCCAACCCCGCACGGATACGTCGAGGGCGCCGCCGAGGCATCCGAGCCGCAACTGCACCTCGCGGCAGTGGGTGCAGACGGTTCGCTGACCCTCATCGACTTGCTCGATGAACAGCAAAAAACCATAGGCGTGATGGATGTCGCGGCCGACGTCTCGACAAACGGCCGCTACGTCTTCGCGGCAACCAATACCGGTGTCACGATCGCCGACTCCGGCGTGTGGACTGTCGATCACGAAGACCACTTTCACTATTACCGCGCTGAGCCCCGCATCATCGGCACCGTCGCGGGCGACGGCGTTGCCCAGGTAGCCAGCGACACTCTCGCGACGACTGTGTCATTCGCGAACGAGACTGTTGTTCTCGACAGCGAGAAGCTGGGCGAGGGCGAGATTGTCGAACTTGCCCGCATCGCGAGCGACGGCATGGCGGCGCCGCTCGGCGAAGCTGTTGTTGTCGCGCACGATGGCGAGCTTCGCAGTTACGATCTCGACGGCACAGCAACCGGCACGGCGCACGCGTGCGACGACCCGGCCGGCACGATCACCACCCGTGTCGGGGTTGTCATCGGCTGCACTGCTGGCGCGGTGCTGTACACCGGCGACTTCGAGCTCGTCGCCTACCCGCGCGGCACAGCCGCGAGCGATCGCGCCGTCGAGTTCGACAATCGCGCCGGTCGCCCGACTGTCGCTGCCGTGGCCGGCACCGCCGGTTACTGGCTTCTCGACACTCGCGAGCGCACCTGGTCGCGCGTCGACTCCCCCGAGCTGCGCGAAGTCGCGGCCGTCGATGATCGCGAGGGCCACGTCGTCGCGATCGCGGCCGATGGACGCCTGCTCGTGTTTGACGCGAGCGGCGAGCAGGTTGCCGCAACCGATCGGCTCGACGCCACTGAACCCCTCAATGCCACTGAACAGCTCGGCGCAACAGGAGTGCTGACTATCGACGCAACCCGCGCCTACGTCAACGCGTCGGGAGTCGTCTACGAGATCGACTTCGCAGACGGTGCCCGCATCGCGCGCGAGTTCGCGATCGACGCCGCCTTCGTTGTGGAGACGGGACGATGAGGCGGCTACTGGCGGCGGTTGTACTCGTCGCGGCGCTCGGTGGGTGCTCCGCGACATCCACCGATCGTGCGCTTGTCGTTGTGACGACGAACATTCTCGGCGACGTCGTTCAGAACGTTGTGGGCGATGAGGCAGAGGTGCTCGTGTTGATGCGGCCGAACTCCGACCCGCACTCCTTCGAGATCTCGGCTCGCGAGGCCTCGCGTATTCTCGGCGCAGACCTCATCGTCTCGAACGGATTCGGCCTTGAAGAGGGGCTGCAGCAGCACCTCGATTCCGCCGCCGACGCGGGCGTTCCGATTCTCGCGGCCGGCGACGTTATCGACGTTCTCGAGTACAGCGAGAGCGGTGCGCCCGACCCGCATTTCTGGACGGACCCGACGCAGATGCTGCCTGTCATCGGCGCGGTCGAGTCGGCCGTCATCGAGAACGTGCCCGGCGTCGACCCCGCGGTCGTCGCCGCACGCGCGCAGGGGTACTCGGACGAAATCGACAAGTTCGACGCTGAGATGAGCACGGCTTTTGACGGCATCGCGGCAGAGAACCGCCGTCTCGTCACCAACCACCACGTCTTCGGCTACCTCGCCGAGCGTTTCGATTTCGAGATCGTCGGGGCGGTGATTCCGGGCGGCTCGACCCTCGCGGCCCCGAGCGCTTCAGACCTGCGCGATCTCGTCGGCGCGATCAACGATGCAGGGGTCGCGACGATCTTCGCGGAGTCGTCTCAGCCCGACCGGCTCGTGCAGGTGCTCGCCGAAGAGGCTGACCTCGAGGTTGCGGTCGTCGAGCTCTACACGGAGTCACTCAGTGAGCCCGGCACCCCCGCTGACACCTACCTCACCATGATGCGCACCAACACGGAACGCATCGCCACCGGACTCGCCCGCTAGGGCAGTTCATTAGATAAGGAAACAATGAAACACACAACACAGTTCATAGCGGTGGGCGCGATCGCGGCGCTCGCACTGACGGCATGCGCGAGCACTCCGACGCAGCCGACAGAGACCGAAACCGCGCCGACCAGCCGGGTCTCGCTCACCTATGACGGCGGAATCCTCGTGCTCGACGGAACGACACTCGAGGTCGAGGCCGACCTGCCGCTCGAAGGCTTCAATCGCCTCAACCCGGCGGGCGACGGGCGTCACGCGCTTGTGACGACAACCGCGGGATTTGAGGTTCTCGACCTTGGCACCTGGACAGACGACGAGGGTAGCCACGTCGCCGATCCACAGCTCACCGATCTGGTCTTCGAGGCCGAGGCCGCGGGTCACGTCGTGCGCCACGACGGCAAGACGATTCTCTTCGCCGATGGCACGGGCGACACAACGATCTTCGAAACAGCCGCGCTGCTCGAGGGCGAACTGCCCGAGACCGAGGTCGTTGCGTCAGAAGAGGCGCACCACGGGGTCGCGATCGAGCTCGCCGACGGAACCCTGCTGAGCACGCTCGGCAACTCCGACACCCGCACTGGTGTTCGCGCTCTCGATGCGAGCCGCACCGAGGTCGACCGCAACGAGCAGTGCCCTTCGGTGCACGGTGAGGGCGCGGCGGCCAACGAGGTCGCAGTCTTCGGCTGCAGTGACGGAGTTCTCATCTACGACAACGGCGCGTTCACGAAGGTGCAGTCACCCGACGTCTACGGTCGCACCGGAAACCAGTACGTGAGCGAGACCTCGACGATCGCAGTCGGCGATTACAACTCTGACCCCGACTCCGAGGGCTACCTACTCAACCAGCTCGTTTTCATCGACACCGTCGCAAAGACGTCGTCGGTCGTCGACCTGCCCGACGGCGCCGCCTACACCTGGCGCGGCGTGGGCCGTGGTCCGTCGAACGAGGTGCTTGTGCTTTCGTCCGACGGCTCGCTCTACCAGCTCGACGAAGCGACGGGAGACGTCACAAACTCGTGGCCCGTCATCGCCCCGTGGCAGAGCCCGGTTGAGTGGCAAGACGCCCACCCGGCGCTCACCATCAACGGATCTGTCGCCTACGTGACAGAGCCCGCGACGAGCGAGATCCACGCGATTGACCTGACGACCGGCGAGATCACGCAGTCGGCGACCCTGCCGGCCGCACCGAACGAGATCGCTGTCGTTACCGGCTAGCAAGCGCGGCGGCGGGGGCGCTCGCCCTCGTCGCCGTTCTGCTCGGGCGGCTGACAACCTTCGCCGTGCACGACGGCATCGACTCGACGGCGACGTGCGAGCGCGCCCGATAGGCACTCGGCGTCTCGCCCGTCACCTCGGCGAAACGCGAGCTGAACGACCCGAGCGAGGTTGAGCCCACGGCCATACACGCGTCGGTGACCGACATTCCGTCACGCAACAGGGCCATCGCCCGCTCGATGCGCCGCGTCATGAGGTAGCTGTACGGCGTCTCGCCGTACGCCGCTCGAAACTGCCGCGAGAAGTGCGCGGGCGACATAAACGCCTTCGCCGCGATCGTCGGAACGTCAAGCGGACGCGCGTACTCCCGGTCGATGAGATCGCGTGCCCGGCGCAGATGCGCGAGGGTTGCGAGGCGCTCCGGTGTCATGCGTCGAGGGTACCGCTCTCCAAAGTGCGTGCGCTATCCTCGCCGGGTGCATCAGGGACGACGCAACAATTTCGACGCGATCCGGCTTCTCGCTGCGCTCACCGTTGTGGTTGGACACGCCTGGCCTCTGACGGGCACGGCGAATGCGCCCGAGGTCGGCGGTATCCGCATCCACCATCTCGCCGTTTTCGTTTTCTTCGCGACGAGCGGCTACCTGATTTCTCAGAGTTGGATGCGGTCGCCCAACGTTCCGCGTTTTCTCGCTGCCCGTGCGCTGCGCATCTTTCCGGCGCTCGCCGTCGTTGTTGTTCTCACGATCACTGTCGTCGGGCCGATCGCGACGACCGTGTCACTCAGCGAATACGCGAGCAGTGCGGTCACGTGGAGCTACCTGCAGAACCTGACCCTTGCCGCTGTCTACGAGCTTCCCGGGGTGTTCGAGACGAACCCGATCCCGGTCGTCAACGGCTCGCTCTGGACTCTCGGCCCCGAGTTCATCTGCTACCTCTGCGTGATGCTGCTCGGGCTGGTTCTCGCCCGCAATCCGATCGTGCGCGGCGTTCTCCTGACCCTGCTGTTTGTCGGCGTCTACCTCACCCCGCTCGGCGAGCAGACTCTCGCCCCGACCGCGATGGTGTTCTTCGGCGTCGGCGCCCTGATGGCAGCGGTCTTCGAGAAACGGGTGATTCCGCTCTGGCCGGTTGTGCCGGCGGTAGCGGTCTGGCTCGGCGCTCACGCAATCGTGCCCGACGCCTCACTGGCTCTGGCCTGGCTCGCCGTGCCGTTCGCGGTCATTGCCGTGGGTGCGACATCCACCCCGCTTCTCAACAGCGCCGGTCGCTTCGGTGATTTCTCGTACGGCATCTACCTGTGGGCGTTCCCGGTGCAGCAGCTCGTTGTGAGCTTCACCGCTGGCCTGCCGCTGTGGCTCGACATCGTGATCGTCGCGGCAATCGCAACGGCGATCGCCGCGACCTCCTGGCATCTCGTCGAGAAGCGAGCGCTCGCCCTCAAGCCTCAGGGGCCGAAGAGCGCGCGTACCCCGGCCGTGACGACCGCGCCGAGCAGCATCGCGAATCCGAAGACGCAACGAGAGCGGGGCAGATAGCGAGCGTCACATACGTACGAAGGGGTCGAGTCAGCTCCGCATGGTCCGCTTTGCGCAGATCACCGACCCCGCGGCCCCGATCGAGAACGTTGTACGCCGATTTCAGGGTCGCGAACTACGGCACCCGAGCAAATCGCGGCGTGACAACACCGTCGATCGCGATCGTTTCTTCGAACATGGCAAGCGGCCGCACCCACAGCCCGAACTCGCCGTACAGGGCTCGGTAAACGACAACGACCTCTTCAGTTTCGGAGTGCGTCGCGACCCCGAGCACCTCGTAGTCGTTGCCCTTGTAGTGACGGTAGAGGCCGGGTTCGATCATGCGGCGGGCTTGGTTCCCAGGCCGATGCGGGTGGCGATCTCTGCCGCCAGCGCCTGAGCCTGCGCGTCTGAGATCTTCTCGTACGAGCCGACAACCGGCACAAGCGGAACGCTTGCCTCGACTGACCCCCGGCGAACCGTCACCCACACGGCCGGGTAGTTGCGCGCGATGAAGGTTCCCTTGGGCGTGATCTGTGCCGTGCGGGCTTCGAGTTTTACGATGTCGGCGGCGGCGATTGTGACGAGGGTGCCGAGCTTCTTGTCGCGCACAACGATGCTGTCGGTGCCGACCACGAGTACGGGGCTCGAGTAGCGGGTGATCTTCGGCTCTGGACCGGTGTCGGCCAGCGCGGCGCGAACCTGGGCCAGCGCCTCGGGAAACGGCGGAGCGGGCGCGAGTACAACGACGAGCGCCTCGACGGCTCCGCCCGACGCACTTGCGCCAACGGCTTCTTCTTTCGCCTTGCGATTGCGGCGCGTAAAGAAGGCGGTAGAAATGGCAGCCGCGATCGCGATGAAGACGAAGATGAAGATCGGGCCAGCGATGCCCGAACCATCATCTTCGGTGGTGGCGGCAGCGATGAGTTCAAGCGCGGTGAAAGACACGGAGTTCCCCTAGTTCAGCGGCGACAGGCAGGTCGCGCGCTCATATCCTGACACGGACTCAGCGAACGCGATGCCCCGTAAGCGAGGGGCGGGTTGGGGAGGGGAGCTTCGGCAAGCTCAGCCTGGTCTCGACAAGCTCGACCACCGATCCGGGCTGGGTTTCGATACGGCGCTGGCGCGCCTACTCAACCACCGATCCGGGCTGGGTTTCGATACGGCGCTGGCGCGCCTACTCAACCGGCGAGAGGCGGGGCTGGCGCGCCTACTCAACCAGCGGGGCAGGCTAGCCGGTCACCACCACCGTGAGCGGGGCACTGGATGTCGCGCCCGCCGCGTTGCGGAACTCCACCCGGTAGACGTGCTCACCCTTCGCCGCGCCCGTGACTTCGAGGCGGGCGATCTGGGCCGACGGCGACTTGGCGACGAGCTCCCCGGAGCCGACGACAGCGCTTCCCTCGTAGAACCGGTACGACGTCGCGTTGGTTCCCCACCACAGGTTGGCGGTGAGCGTGAAATCTCCGTTGCGGTCCCAGTTGTCGTGACTCAGCGCCGGAAACGCGGGGTTCGCCTGAGACACGGCAACGGTCACCGGAGCAAGCGCCGTTGAACCCTTGCCGTTCACGAGCTCGCCCGTGTAGGTGTGGCTGCCGTTGGGCTTGCCGGTGATCGCCACCGAAGCAGACTGCGCGGCCGTTCCGTTGTAGGTGAGCTTCTTAGTGGCGATCAGTGTGCCGTTCTCGAAGATGCGCAGCAGCGAACCGTTGGAACCCCAGTAGAGGTTCATCCGCACGGTGTAACTGCCGTCGGCGAGGCCGTTGTCCCAACCGTTGTCGTGCGAGAACTGGCCGCGACCGGGTGCCGACGTGGCTGCATCGTCAATGACGAGCTCCGCGACGGCCGACGCGAGCAGCGCGCGCACTTCGGCGATGAGCGACGCTGTCGGAGCGGTCGCGTCGAGCACAACCTCCGCCGCGGCGAGCGCGTCATCGAGCCGGGCAAGCGACGCCCGCGTGTAGAGCGAGCGGTCGATGGCTTCTGCTGACTCAACGTCGGCGGCGAGCGCGGCCGTGTCGGCACCCGCTCCCGCGACGCGAACCAGGGTCGCGTCGTCGATGGTTCCCCACGCGCCGGCGGGCAGAGTCGCTGTGATCTTTACCGTCACCGCGTCTCCCGCCGCTACGACCACCGCATCCGTCGTTGGCGTTGACCAGTTCTGCCACCCGTTCAGCTCGAACGGTGCTGACGAAGATGCCGAACCGGCCGACAGCGTGATTCGCACATCACTCGACGCGTTCTCGCCGTCTCCCTGCACAAACGCCGATGCCTTGTACGACCCTGGCGCGAGACCGGTCACCGTCTGCGCGAGGCTGAACGTAAACGCAGAGCCAGAATAGAAGTGAGCGGAACGTGTGCCGGAGTGCGGGTCATCCCACGCATTGATTGTGAGACCAGTGCCCGTCGTCGTCCATCCGCCCGCCGTCTCGAATCCCGGGTTGGCGAGGTGGTTGAGTGCCGTCACGGTGACGGTTGCAGTCGTTGAGCGGCCCGACGAGGTCTCGCCCGCGATTGTGTAGGTGCCCGCGCCCCTGATCCAGTCAGCGGCAGACGACCACGTCACTGCCTCTTCTTCTGCGGTGCCGTCGTTGTACGAAACGGTGACGGTTGCCGGCAGCGTGACTGCCGAACCCTCGACGAACGTCAGCGCTGGCTTCTCGACCGAGGTCACCTCGCGCGGCGCAACCGCTCCGGTGCGCGCGTATTCGAAGACTCTGAGCGACTCGAGCGGGTTGCCGTCGTGGTCAAAGAGTGCCTGGTTGTCCCACGCAGATCCGCCGTACCACTGCCCCGCGTCATCCGGGTCGTATTCACCAGCGAAGCTGGAGGCCCAGCCCGACCCGTGCTCTTCCCACAGCAGCTTGTTGGCCGCGAGCTCAGACGGCGGCCCGACCGGCAGCCACGCGGGCTCCCAGTAGAAGACTCCGATACCGGCGTCGCCGACGTTCGCAACGGCCTGGATCGTGTCGCGAACCGACGTCGCCTGACCCTGAACCGAGACGGGGTACTGCGTCGCCTCCGACGGCAGGTCGATCACATTGCCGTGCCCGTCAACGTCGTCGAGCGTGTACGCCCAGCTCGTCTCGGCGACCATTACCTTTTTGCCATAGGTGTCGGCGACCTGTGAGAGAACGCTTGTGAGGTTGCTCAGCGATCCATGCCAGTACGGGTAGTACGACGAAGCGAAGACGTCGTAGTCGACGTCATAGCTGTCGAGGTTCGCGGCGTATCCGGCGTAGCGACCCGAGGTCTCCGGGTTTGTGAAGTGCACAGCGACGAGGGCGGAGGGAAAGACCTCGCGCACGGCAGCGGAACCGGCCGAGAAGATCTGCGCCATCCCCGCCCAGCCCGTGACTCCCGCGACGCCGTTGTTTGTCTCGTTGCCGACCTGAACCATGTGCACGTCGACGTTCGCCTCGCGAAGCTGAGTGAGCGCGTCCTCTGTAAACGATCGAACCGCGACGGCCTTGTCGGCTACCGAAAGGCCCTCCCAGGCCTTGGGCACGTGCTGCTTTGCCGGGTCGGCCCAAAAGTCTGAGTAGTGAAAGTCGACAAGCAACCGCAGGCCGGCAGCCGTCGCCCGTTCGCCGATCTCGACGGCTCGCGCGACGTCGTTGTCGCCACCGCCGTAACCGTTGCCGTTCGCGTCGAACGGGTTGTTCCAAACGCGAACGCGTACGTCGGTCACCCCGGCCTCCGCGAGCACGTCGAAGAGATCTGCCGGGTTACCGGCGAAGTCGCGGAAGACGACACCCGACTCTTCTAGGGCGATCGCCGACGAGACATCCATGCCATTAATGAAGTCGTCGGGAAGGTTCTCTACCTTCTGCACGGTGATTCCGGCCTCGACCGGGTCGGCCGCGACGGGCGCGGCAAAGCCGGCGGTGATGAGTGCCGCGAGGGCGACGGTTGAGACGAGCGACAGTGCACGCATACCTACTCCTTTGTGATTAACCCTTGACCGAACCCTGAGTGAGCCCGCCGACGATGTACCGCTGCAGCGCGAGGAAGAGCGCGAGCACCGGCAGTGAAGCGATAACAGTGCCGGCGGCGAACAGCCCCCAGCGCGAGGCGAGCTGGTTCGAGACCCACTGGTACATGCCGACGGCGAGGGTCCAGTTGTCTTCCGACGTCAGAACGATGCGGGCGAGAATGAAGTCGCCGAACGCCGAGACAAACGCCAGCAGCCCGACAACCGCGAGCACGGGGGTCACGAGCGGCATAATCAGCCGCCAGAAGATCTGCGCGTGAGTCGCGCCGTCGATCTTCGCCGACTCGTCGATCTCGATCGGAATCGAGTTGAAGAAGCCGTACATAAGAAAGGTGTTGGCGCCAAGTGCGCCGCCGAGGTAGACGCAGATGAGGGCGATCTTCGAGTTGATGCCGAGAGCCGGCACAACCTCGCCGAGCGCGAGCAGCAGCAGGAAGACGGCGACGAACGCGACGGTCTGCGGAAACATCTGAATGATGAGCAGGCTCGTGAGCGACAGGCGTCGACCGGTGAACCTGAAGCGTGAGAACGCATAGGCCGCCGCGGCACCCATAAGCACCGCGCCGATCGCCGTCACGCCGCCCACGATGAGGGTGTTTGTCACCCAGATCCAGAAGCTCGTGTCACCGAGGGCCGCGTAGTTCGACGGGTCTATCGCGCGAAACAGCTCGCTGCTGCCGGCGAGACTGCCGCCCGGCTTGAGCGACGCGGAGAGCACGTAGAGCAACGGGAAGATCGCGAAGAAGATGATGACGACGGCGAGCGGGTACTTCCAGCCCACCTCGCCCCACCAGCGACGGCGGCGAGCAGCGGTGCGGTCAGTGAAGTCAGTAGTCATTACTGCAGCTCCTCAAGCTTGCGGGTCTGGCGGAAGGCCAGCGCCGAGATAACACCGATTACAACGAAGACGATGATCGAGAGGGCGCTCGCGAGGCCGTAGTCGGCGGCACCGCCCGCGACCCCAGAGATCTGGTAGATCGCCGAGATGAGCACATCGGTCGAGCCGAGCCCGCTCGCCGAATCTTCGAAGTTGGGGCCACCGCCCGTGAGCATGTAGATGATCGTGAAATTGTTGAAATTGAAGGCGAAGGATGCGATAGCCAACGGTGCGGTTGAGACAAGCAGTAGCGGCAGAATGATCGACCTGAATTGCCTGAACCGACCGGCGCCGTCGATTGTCGCGGCCTCGAGAGTCTCGCTCGGCATCGCCTGCAGCGCACCGGTGCACACAAGAAACCAGTACGGGTAGCTCAGCCAGAGGTTCACAAACAGGATGGCGCCCCGAGCGAGCCAGGGGTCGCCGAGCCAGTTGATGTCGGCCCCGAAGAAGAACAGGTCGTTGACGACGCCGAACTCCGAGTTGAGCATGCCGCGCCAGAGCAGTGCCGACATAAAGGCCGGGAATGCGTACGGCAGGATAAAGAGCGTGCGCAGAATCTTGCGCCCGCGCACTCGCTCGTCGTTGTAGATCATTGCGAAGAGCAGACCGAGGCCAAAGCTCGTCAGCACTGTGAGTATCGCGAAGGCGAAGGTCCAGAGCGTCACCTGCAGCAGCGGCAGCGCGAGATCCGAATCGGTGACGGCACGCACGAAGTTGTCGAAGCCGACATTGACGTACCAACCGGTCGGCAGTCGCGAGCCGTCGTCGGCGACAAAGTTGCCTCGGGAGTCAGGCTTGTAGACGGTTCCGCTCGTTGTGTCGGTCATCGTTTGGGCGGCTTCGTCCCACTCGAGTGTCGACGTGTAGATCACACCCGTCGAACCCTCTCGCGTGCGCACCGAGCCGTCGTTCGGGTCGTCGGACACAGGCACGCGCAGACTCACGACGGCCTGCTGCAACTCCTGATCGGTCAATAGGATGGCGCGTTGAACGACCGTGTAGCCCGGCACCTCGGTCGGTGCACCGCTCGAGCCCAGCTGCGCGCCATCCACTTCTGAAAGCGGTTCGAGTGCCGTACCGACCCGCACAACGCCCTCGTCGTTGATCGCGAATCCGAGTTCGCCGCCGAACCCCTCGACGATTGCGAGCGGGTAGTCAACGGAGCCCTCGACGCGACGCTCACCCTGAATGAGAGTCGCCTCGATCGCCTGCTCTTTCGAGCCGGCGTGGCCCGTGCCGTAGTTCGTAAAGGCCACATAACCCGTGTAGCCGAGGGTGAAGATCTGAAAGATCAGGAGAAAAACGAGACCAGGGTAGAGGTACTTCAGCGGGAGCGTCTTCTTGGCGAAGTAGACGACATCGGCAGCGAGAAGCAGAACGATCGAGGCGCCGAGAATGACCCATGACTCCGTGCGCACCGCCGCGAGAATGACCGTGATGCCCAGGGCGTTGACAACACCCATCAGCAAAAGCTTCACGATGAAGCCCCAGCCGAGTCCGCGCCATCCACGGGCGTGTGAATCTCGTTCGAGCATCCTTGCTCCTTCGGTTCAGAGGTGTTGTGGGGCGGGCTTGGCCCGCCCCACAGAGATGATTCGCTTAGCCTTCGAGCGAGGCGGTGAGGTTGTCGATCATTGTGTTCCAGGTCTTCGTCGGGTCGGCCCCGTTGATGACCTGTGCCTCAGCGGCGTTCCAGAAGTCCCAGACCGAACCCATCTCGGGAATGCTGGGCATCGGAACTCCGCCCTTCGATGAGGCGAGGAAGCCAGCGATGACCGGGTCGCTCGAGACCTCTTCAGCGAGGCTCGTCCACGCGGGGATGCGGGGGTCTGCCTCGTAGAGAGCGCGCTGCGCGTCTTCTGTGCCGAGGTAGTTCACGAGAAACTCGGTCGCGAGAAGCGAGTTCTTGCTCTGCGAGCTCAGGTAGAAGCCCTGCACACCAACGAACGGTGCGGCAGTTTCGCCACCGGCCGACGGAATCGGGTTGACTGCAACGTTGACATCCGGAATCGCGCTGATCACCCAGGGGCCGGCGACTGTGTACGGCGCCTTGCCCGAGTTGAAGAGCTCGTTGTTGATGTCGTAGTCGACGGTCGTCGACAGGTAGCCGGTGCCCTTCTTGCCGTTCTCACCGAGCCAGTTCGCGAAGGCCTCACCCTGGGCGCCGCCCATGCCGACCTCGGTCGTGTAGCTTCCGGTGTCGTCCTGAACGAAGACCGGAGCACCGAAGCTCGTCTGGAATCCGTACATCGTGTAACCGTCGCCGGTCTCACCACCGGTGTTGATAACAAAGGGGCGCTCCGTGCCCGCCGCGAGGCCCTTCTCGATCATGTCGTCCCACGATGTCGGCGCCTCTTCGCCCACGAGGTCAACATTCTGGAGAAGAGCGATTGTCTCGAGCGAATACGGAAGTGCGTAGAGCTGGCCGTCGTAGGTCATCGCGTCGAGTGCAACCTGCTCGAACTCGCCCGACTTCTCGCCGAGGTCGATCGTGTTGACGACACCGGCCGTGACGAGAGCGCCGAGCCAGTCGTGTGCGCCGACGGTGATGTCGGGGCCTTCACCGGTGGGAACCTGGGCGATGAAGTCTGCGCGCAGGTCTTCGAAGTTCTTCTGAACGATTGTGACTTTCGCGCCGGTCTCTTCTTCGAAGGCGACAGCCGCGTCGGAGATTGCCTGCTCGCGCTCCTCGTCAGACCAGATGACGAGTTCAACGCCCGATCCGTCGGGCAGTTCGGGTTCTGTGGTGCCGGAGCACCCGGCGAGTAGTGCGAGCGTCGTGATAGCAACGACGCTGATGCCCATCTGCTTGCGCATGGTTCTTCCTTTTCTTTTGGGTCAGTTCGACCGTTGGTTGTGCGTCGGGTCGGGCGACCCATCGCGCGTAATACGAATGACGGCAACCGCGCCGGCATCCAGTTCGTGTGATTCGGCGACGCCGGTGTCGGTCAATAACTCGTGCCCCGTGGCCTCGACGGTCTGGGGCTCGTTCGTGTGGTTTATCGCGACGAGGTAGTCGTTGCCACCCCCGCGGCGGGTGACGAGTTCGAGCCCCGCCTTTCTGGAGAGCCCCGCTTCGGCAAAGATCTCGGTCATGACAGACGTCAGGCCCGCGGCATCCAATCGCGTGCTGAAATACCAGCCCGCCCCGGTGCCGTGCGCGTTTCTCGTGACGGCGGGTGTGCCGTCTTCGTGAGTCGCCTTGACCTCGGCGGTCGCGAGCTGCAGGGTCTCTTGCCAGGCATCGGCGCTGAGTGATTCGCCGTTGTAGCTCACGGTCGTCGTGACGCCCTCGCGCAGCGGGAGAAATTCTTCAACAACGAGACCGAGCGCGGTCTTGAGCGGAGCACCGTAGCCGCCCTCGTGCACCGCATCGTTCTCGTCGACGATTGCAGAGAAGAAGGACACCACCAGAGTGCCGCCGTTTTCGACGTAGCTCTCGAGGTTCGCGGCGTCGGCGACAGACAGCAGATAGCTGGATGGCGCGAGCACAAGTGCATACCGGCTCAGGTCATGACCCGGCAGTGCAAAGTCGACGGTGATTCCCGCGCGCCAGCACTGCTCGTAGAAGGCGCGGATGCGCTCAGCGTGGTCGAGCTCTACCGAGGGGCGCCACTCGAGGTCTTGCGCCCAGAAGCTTTCGAAGTCCCACAGAATCGCGACGTCGGCCTGCACTCGCGAGCCCTTTATTTGTTCGAGCTTCGTGAGTGCGTTGCCCAGCTCGACGACTTCGCGCCAGACACGCGAGTCTGTGCCAGCGTGCGGAAGCATCGCCGAGTGAAACTTCTCGGCGCCCGACCGCGACGCACGCCACTGGAAAAACAGGATGCCATCAGCCCCGCGTGCGAGGTGCGCGAGCGAGTTGCGGGCCATCTCGCCCGGGCGCTTTGCGACATTGCGGTCTTGCCAGTTGACGGCTGAGGTGGAGTGCTCCATCAGGATCCACGGCTTGCCGCCGCCCACCGAGCGCGACAGGTCGGCGGCGATCGCGAGGCCGATCTCTCCCTCTTCGTCGGCGGCCCACAGGTAGTGGTCATCAGAGACGATGTCGACCTCGCGACCCCAGGCCCACAGGTTGGTCGTGAGCGTGGCGTTTGCCATGAAGTTCGTTGTCACCGGCTTGTCGGAATACCTCTTAATTGCGTCTCGCTCTGCGACAAAGCAGGCGCGCAGCTGGTCGTCGGTGAAGCGCGCGAAGTCGAGGCGCTGGGCCGGGTTGACCACCGACGGCGATGCGGCAGGCGCACCGATGTGCTGCCAATCGCCGTAGCTCTGGCCCCAGAACGTTGTGCCCCATGCTGCGTTGAGTGCGTCGAGGGTTTCGTACTTGCGCTCGAGCCATTCGCGGAATGCGCTCACGGCGTTGTCGGAGTAGTCCTCCCCAACCGGAACCCCGTACTCGTTGTGCACATGCCAGAGCACAACAGCGGGATGACTCGCGTATCGCTCGGCGAGCTTGTCGGCAATGCGAGTGGATGCCGCGCGGTACTCGGGTGACGAGTGCGAAGCCATACCGCGCGAGCCGAAACCCATCGTGACGCCGTCGCGGGTGATGACTCGCGCGCTTGGGTACGAAGCGAAGAACCAGGCCGGCGGGCTCGCGGTCGGGGTGCCGAGGTCGACGGCGATTCCGTTCTCGTGCAGCAGGTCGATGACCTCATCGAGCCAGCCGAAGTCGAACACGCCCTCGCTCGTCTCGATGAGCGCCCACGCGAAGATTCCGACGCTCACGAGGTTGACCCCGGCTTCGCGCATCAGCGCGACATCCTCGAGCCAGGTCTCTTTCGACCACTGCTCGGGGGTGTAGTCGCCACCGAAGGCGATGCCGTCTAGTTGCGGCCAGGGGTGGTGGTCACTCATAAAGCTCCGTTGCGTCTGCACTGACTGTTGCGGTGAGTCAGCAGATGCAGTTGCTTGAGGAGCCGCGACACTGTGACCGGTAACAGTGTCACCCGTTTGGGCGGTCTCGCGAAAGCCTCGTGATCATTCCGTTACCAAACTGTGACCGGTAACAGTTTTTCGTTTCTACCTGCCTCCCCTTGTTGTAGAGTCCACTCGTGGAAGAAACTCGCGGGGCTGCGCGCAAGCCCACGATTCGAGATGTCGCCGTAGCCGCCGGCGTCTCGCACGCGACAGTCTCGCGCTTTCTCAACGGCGGCCACTGGGTTTCTCCGCAGGCGCGCACCGCTGTAGAAGAGGCGATTCACGCCACCGGCTACACAACAAACCACCACGCCAGAAGCCTCGCAACGGGGCGCTCCAACTCCGTTGCCTTCCTCCTCACCGAGCCGCAGCACCTACTGTTTGCCGACCCGACCTTTTCGCTACTTCTGCGCGGCGCCGCCGAAGCTCTCGCGGAGCGCTCGATGACGCTCGTGCTTCTCGTCGCCGGAACCGACGCAGAGCGCGCCAACGTCGCCAACTTTGTGAGCGCCGGACACGTCGATGGCGTGCTGCTTATCTCGTCGCACGAGTCTGACCCCTTGCTCGAATCGCTGCTTGCCGCGCACATCCCCACCGTCAGCTGTGGTTTGCCGCTCGGTCACCAGACCGACCTGCCCGCAGTCTCGGTCGACGAGTCGGGATCGGCGCGCACGATGACCCGCTACCTTCTCGACAAGGGCCACACGCGCATCGCGACGATCGCCGGGCCGGACGACACCCCCGGAGGACGCTACCGACTCGTCGGCTTCCGCGAAGAAATGGGTGACGCGTTTGACCCGTCTCTCGTCGAGCACGGTGACTACTCGCTCGAGTCGGGAGCCGTGGCAATGACGCGGCTTCTGGCGCAGTCCCCCGACATCGACGCGGTGTTCGCGGCCTCTGACCTTATGGCTTCCGGAGCGATCGGTGTGTTGCGTCGCGCGGGCAAGCGCGTGCCAGAAGACGTCGCGGTCGCCGGATTCGACGACTCCGGTCTCGCGGTGGCGCACGAGCCGCCGCTCACGACAATGCGCCAGCCGTGGGACCAGATCAGCGCCGAAATGGTGGCACTACTGCTCGACGTGATCGACGGTGGCCCGCGTCGCGCGATAACCCTGCCGACGCAGCTGGTGATCCGCGAGAGCGCCTGACCTCTACTATCTCGCCACCGCTGATCGAGCGAAGTCGAGATCAGGCCGAGCTTGCCGAGGCCCGCTTCTCCCGCCACCGCACAACAGCAATCACAGCCACCGCGATCAGTACCCCAACAACCATGCCCGTCGCATTGGCGACGAAGTCATTGACGTCACAGCGCCGCCCGAACCACGGGTTCGCGTACTGAAGAAACTCGATGAGCGCTGAGAGCAGCACACCCGATACAGCGACAATGATCGGTCGCCGCACCGCGACAACAACGAAGATGCCCGGCACAAGGAACAGTGCGATATTCAGGATGTCCCACAGCGGCGAGTCGACGACGAAGTAGCACGTGACCGAGTCGAGCGGGTAGGTGTCTGGCGTCAGGGTCAGCGCGATGACGACGACGAGGCCGGCTGTTGCGATGATCGCGGAAATGATTTGCCCGCGCCTGCCCGCTCGCACGAGAAAGCCAGCGCCGACTATGGCCCCGACAAACCCCAACAGCAGAAGAACTCTGACGAGAAAGAAGTTCTCGATGATGATGGTGCTGATCAATGCGGTTCCTTTGGGGCGAGTTCGCGACATCCAATGGTAATCGTCTTACCCCTACCGCTCACGCGGCCACGAGCGTACGGTGCTGGCATGACAACACTCATCGAGAAATTGGCCGACTCTGTGCCCTCATGGGGCGCGAAGATTGCATACGGCGACAAGACCACGGTTGACGGGCACGAGATTCTTCCCGTCGCGTTCGTCGTCTTTGGGTTCGGCGGAGGCGAGGGATCCGGCGAATCACCCGAGGGCGGCACGGCACCCGCCGGCCGCGGCGAGGGCAGCGGTGGCGGAGGCGGCGGCTACGCCCTCCCCATCGGCGCTTACGTCACTGGTGCGAACGGATTGCGGTTCAAGCCGAATCCGATCGCGCTTGTCGTCGTCGCGGTGCCGCTCGTCTCGGCCGGGGGGTGGGCGCTCGCGCGAATCGTTGGGGCCAGCCGGTAGTCGACCTACTGGTTGCTGAACGCGGCGTCGAAGCTCGCGGCGGGCGGCGACCAGAGCAACGAGCGAACGAACGCGAGAGCGTCGGGCGCGCCATCCATTCTGTTCATTCCAGCGTCTTCCCACTCGACCGATATTGGTCCCGTGTAACCGATGGAGCGGAGAGCACGGAAGGAGTCTTGCCACGGCACGTCACCGCGACCGGTCGAGACGAAGTCCCACCCGCGGCGCGGATCGCCCCACGGGAGGTGCGAGCCGAGCACACCCGAGCGGCCGGACTGCGGGCGCAACCGCGTGTCTTTGCAGTCGACGTGGCAGATGCGGTCTGCGAAGTCGGTGATGAAATCGACGACGTCGATGCCCTGCCAGAGCATGTGCGAGGGATCCCAGTTGACGCCGAACGCATGCCGATCGTCGACCGCGGCGAGCGCCTTCACGAGCGTCCAGTGGTCGTAAGCGATCTCGCTCGGGTGCACCTCGTGGGCGTAGCGCACTCCCTCGCCGTCGAAGACGTCGAAGATCGGGTTCCAGCGACGGGCGAAGTCGTCGTAACCCGCTTCGATCACCGAGGCCGGCACGGGCGGGAACATTGCAACGTACTGCCAGATGCTCGAGCCGGTGAAGCCCGTGACGACGTCGGCCCCGAGCTTGCGGGCGACTCGCGCCGCGCGCTTCATGTCTTCGGCGGCACGACGGCGCACTCCCTCAGGATCACCGTCGCCCCACGTGTACGGTCGCACGATCGCCTCGTGCCGAAAGTCGATCGGGTCATCGCACACGGCCTGGCCGGTGAGGTGGTTCGAGATCGCCCACACCTTGAGCCCGTAGCGGTCGAGAATGTCGAGCCGCGTGCGCAGGTAGGCGTCGTCGGAGTCGGCACGCTCGAGATCGAGGTGGTCACCCGATGCGGCGATCTCGAGGCCGTCGTAGCCCCACTCCGACGCGAGCCGGGCGACCTCTTCGAACGAAAGGTCGGCCCATTGGCCGGTGAACAGGGTGACGGGGTGCGTGCTCATGTGATTCCTTGTGGTCAGGCGTCGATAGTTAGGCGTCAACCGTGACGCGGGTGCCCGTGCGGGCGGATTCAACGACCGCGTCGACGATGCGCGCAGAACGCACTCCGTCGGCGAACGTCGGCAACCCTTCGGGGTTTTCGCCGCGCACCGCCGCGTAGGTGTCGGCAACGAAGTTCTCGAAGCACTGCGCGTATCCCTGGGCATGACCGGCGGGAAGCGACGACAGCCGCTGTTGTTCCGACGAGCCGATGGATGCGTCGCGGTGAAGAACTTCGGCCGAACCTGCCGCGCCGAGCCAGACTGTCTCCGGGTTCTCCTGATCGAACACCGCCGACTTGTGCGCGCCGTCGAACTCGAACCACAGCCGGTTTTTGCGTCCGGCACTCACTTGCGACACGGTCACCGACCCGAGCACACCGCTGGTCGTGCGAAACGTGACGACCGCCGCGTCTTCTGTGGTGACTGTGACGCCCGCACGCTCGGCGACGGTTGTAGTCATTTCGGCGCTCACCGTAGCGATGCGCTCGCCCGTGACAAACTCCATGAGGTCGCACCAGTGTGAGCCAATGTCGGCGAAGGTGCGTGAGGCTCCCCCGAGTGCCGGATCAACTCGCCAGCTCGTTGCGTCGGGCGAGAGCAGCCAGTCCTGCAGGTAGCTGCCGTGAAGAAGCTGCCAGGCGCCGAACTCGCCCGCCTGAACGCGCGCGCGGATCTCCCGAACGAGCGGGTGAAAACGGTAGACGAACGGCACTGTCGCGACCCGGCCAGCGGTCTGGGCAGCGTCGGCGAGACGAGTCGCTTGCGCGGTGTCGACAGAGAGCGGCTTCTCGCAGATCACGTGAGCGCCGGCGGCGAGCGCAGCTTCGACGTGCTCAACGTGCAGGCCGTTAGGGCTGCACACGTGAACGACATCGGGAGCGAGCGCGGCGAGTTCGTCGAGCGATTCGAGGGGAGCAACGCCCCACTCCGCTGCCGCTCTCCTGCTGCTTTCTGGTGATGACGCGAGAACGCCGACGACCTGCGCTCCGGCAAGCAATGCGGCACGCCGGTGCACGGCACCGATCATTCCGGCGCCGAGAATTGCGACTCTCACGCTTGGCTCAGCCGTTCGACGATTGTGCGCGCGGGGTTGAGCTCGTAGCGATCGAGCGACGCCGTCGAGAGGAATGCCATGTGCGGGGTGATGATTGCCTTCGGGTGATCGCGTAGCGGGTCATCGGCGGCGGGCGGCTCTGTGTCGAGCACGTCGGCGGCGTAGCCAGAGAGCTTGCCCGATTCGAGCGCCGCAAGCACCGCCGCAGAGTCGACGAGTTCGCCACGCGAGACGTTCACGAGCAGGGCGCCGTCGCGCATCGTCGCGATGAGCGACTGCGAGAACATGCCGCGACTCTCGTCGTCGGCAGGCAGGTGCAGCGAGACGACATCCGACTCGGCGATCAGTGTGCTCAGCTCGACGAGGTCGACGCCGTGCTCTGTCTCAGTGACGAACGGGTCGGCAGCGAGCACACGAGCGAAGAGCGGGCGAGAAATGCGCGCCGTCTCACGAGCGATGCGGCCGAAGCCGACGAGGCCGAGAACGAGGTCGCCGATCGGGCGGGGAGTCACGTCGAGGTCGACGGTCCAGCCTCCGTCGCGCACAACACGGCGTCCGGCGGCAACCTCACGAAGGGCGGCAAGCATCAGCGTGAGCGCGTGGAGGGCGACCTCCTGCGTCGCGACTCCCCCGAGTCCGACGACTGTGACGTTGCGCGCGGCGGCGGCCGCGACATCCACCATGTCTATGCCTGTCGACGTTGTGCAGACGAGCTGCAACGCCGGAAAGAGATCGAGCTCGGCGGGTCCGAAGTGTGCGAAGCCGACGATGGCCGCGATCGCGTCCGCTGCCCGGGCGGGCAACGCCGCAGACACGCCCGCTTCGAGAACGACGACGTCGAATCCGTTGCTCTCGAGCAGGTCGATGCCGGGGCGCGGGTCGAGGTCGCCGACCTCGGTGATTACAACTACCGGGCGGGTCATGCTTCGCCGGCCGAGCGCTCGAGGTGCGTCGGCGCGAACAGACCGACCTTCTGCGGGAGAAGAACAACCGACGGGCCGGGTGTTGCGATTGCTGCGGCGAGGTCTGCGGCGAGAGATTCGGGCGTCGTCGCCACAGCGTGAGCGCCGAAGGCACGGGCAAGCGCCACGAAGTCGGGCATCGCGAGCTCGGTCGCGGTGGCCGCACCGAACGCGCCCACCATGTACTCCTCGAGAATTCCGTAGCCGCCGTCGGCGACGATGAGCCAGGTCACGTCGAGGCCGAGCTGCACGGCCGTGGCGATCTCGGCGATGCCGTACATCGCGCCACCGTCGCCCGACACGGCGAGCACGGGTCGCGAGCGGTCGGCGAATGCCGCACCGACCGCGGCCGGATAGCCGTAGCCAAGTCCGCCAGCACCCTGGGCAGTGGCGAAGATTCCCTCGCGGCCCTCCCAGGCCGACCAGGCCCAGTAGGCGATCATCGTCATGTCCCAGAAGCTGTCGGCATCATCGGGCAACGCCTCGCGAATCGACGCGAGAATGCCCTGCTCGACATCGAACCCCTGCGCGTCGACGCGCGCGGCAACAGTCGCGCTGACCGCCGCTGCCTCGGCGATGCGGCGCTCCCGGCGCTGCGGGTCGCTCGTCGACGTGAGTGCGTCGGCGATGCGTTCGAGCGCATCACGAGCATCGCCGTGCAGGCCAAGGCCCGCGTGGTTCGAACCAATGACACCGAGGTCTGCATCGAGTTGGATGACGCGCCCGAGCGGCTTGATCGTGAAGTAATTGCTCGACAGCTCACCGAGCCCACTTCCGATGACGAAGAGCACGTCGGCGCCCTCGAGGTACTCGGTCGTTGCGATGTCTTCGATCCACGAGCCAGCAGCGAGCGGGTGCCCAGCGCGAACCGCGTCGCGGCCGCTGTAGGTCGAGACAATCGGGGCGTCGATCGCTTCTGCGACGCGCAGGAGCGCATCGCTCGCGCCGGCCCGCGCGGCGCCGCCACCGGCGAGGATCACGGGGCGCTCTGCACCATCGAGAGCGGCGACCGCAGCGTCGATGAGCTCGTCACGTACGCGCGGAGCACGGGGTTCGACGATCGCCGATGATACGAAGGGAACGTTGTCGCCGACCGGCGCGAGCAGGATATCTTGCGGAATCTCGACGAGAACGGGGCCTTGCGGAACGCTTGCCGCGAGCTCCCACGCCTCGATGAGCGCAGAGGGAATCTGCGCAGCCGTGCGTACTGTCCAACTGCCCTTGACGACCTGGGCGAAGACGGCCGACTGGTCGTCGAGCTCGTGCAGGTGGCCCTGACGGGCGCCGCCCAAACCGCTGACCGGAATCTGCGCGGAGATCGCGAGTACCGGGATCGACGACCCAGCGGCCTCCATCAGCGCGGGAAGCGCCGTGAGCGCACCCGGTCCGGTGGAGAGCAGCAGGGGCGCGACGGCTCCACTCACTCGCGCGAGACCGTCGGCCATAAAGCCCGCGTTGTTCTCGACGCGAGCGGGCAGCAGCTCGATGGGTGCACGGCGCAGCGCGTCGAACAGCCCGAGCGCGTGCTGGCCCGGGATGCCGACAACGCGGTCGACGCCAAGGGCGCGCAGAGTCTCGACGGCGACGTCGCCGCCGTTGCGTTCGTGGGTCATCAGCGATCGCCTACCGACATGGCGACTGCTTCGCCATTGGTCGCGCTGAGTGCACCGGAGGCGACGCGGCTCAACACGGCCGTGAAGACCTCGAGCCCCGCAATCATGTCGTCGTCTGAGGTGAACTCGCGCTCATTGTGCGAGATGCCATCGACGCTGGGCACAAACAACATAACCGTCGGCACAACTTCTTTCATGTTTGTTGCGTCGTGGCCCGCGACCGTCGCCGAGCGGCGGTAGGTGTAGCCGAGGCGCTCGGCCTCTGCGGCGGCGAGGAGGATTCCCTCTTCGAGGAACGGACCGCTCGACCACTCGACGAGCCCGCGAACCTCAATCTCGACCTTGGCGAGCGTCTCGATCTCGGTCATCCGCTCGCGCAACTGCGCGACGGCCTGCTCGAGCAGGGCGCGCTCTGGCGAACGCACGTCGACGAGCAACCGCACCTCGCGCGCGATCGCGACGGGCGAGTTCGGGTCGAGGTACATCTCGCTGACTGCGGTGTGCAGCTGCTCGGGTTCGAAGCCATCGATGAGGCGGCGCACGGCGACGATGAGCTCGGCAGCTCCGTAGAGGGCATCGCGGCGGTCGACCATACGTGCGGCACCGGTGTGCGACTGCTCGCCGGTCACAACGACCTCGAGCTTGTGTGCCGTCCAGGTCGTCGAGACAAGACCGATAGTTGTGCCGGTGTCTTCGAGTTCGCGCCCCTGCTCGACGTGGATCTCAAGGTAAGCCGCGACATCCAAGCCACCAAAGTCACCCCGGCCCTCGATCGCGTCGAGCGCGGCGGCGACAGTCGTGCCGGTGGGGTCGGTTGTCGCGAGGGCCTTCTCGACCGCAAGCGTTCCGGTCAGCACTGCGCTGCCCATCATGCTCGGCTTGAAGCGGCTTCCCTCTTCGTTGAACCAGTCGACGACGGCGAGGTTGAAGCGCGCGGGAGCGTCACCGGCGGCAACAGAACGCACCGCGTGGGCAGCAGCCAGCACACCGTAGGCGCCGTCGAAGCGGCCGGCGAGCGGCTGGCTGTCGAGGTGCGAGCCGACGACAACGTAAGGCGCGCCGGGGATGGTTTCGATGAGTCCGAAGATGTTGCCGATGGCATCGACCTTCACCTCGAACCCGTTCTCGATGAGCCACGACGTGAACCAGGCGCGGTTTTCGCCGTCAGCAACACTCGCGGCCTGACGCTCGACGCCGCCACCCGGCGTTGCGCCGAAGGTCGACATCTTTCGAAAATCAGTGAGGAAGTCAGACATGTTCTTAGCTCCAGTCCCGCTGCAGTTCCATGGTCGAGCAGTGCAGCCCGCCGCCGTTTTTCAGCATTTCTCTGAACTCGATCGGAATGACGCTGACGTCGTACCGGCTCGAGAGCATCTCGGCCGTGCGCTCGAGGTGCGCAGGAAGAATGACGCGGCGACGGTCGAGAACCAGAAGGTTCGTTGACCACTCCTCGTCGGGGTGCACCTCGACGGTCTCGATGCCGAGATCCCACAGCGCCGACATGTAGTCGTAGGGGGCGAGGCGGGGGTTGACGAGCGCGAGGTCGTCGTCGAGCATGACCGAGCACATGTCGAGGTGAATGAGGTAGCCGGGCAGGCTGACCTGCTGTACCTTGATGCCGTAGGGCTCGAGAATGCGGGCGAGCTGGCGACCACCCTCGGGGTTGCAGCGCACCGACGAACCGTAGAACGCGAGGTCGCGGCGCACCTTGACGAAGCTGCCACCCTCGGCGAGCCCCGAACCGGTGACCATACCGAGAATCGGCATACCCGCCGCAGCGACGGTTGCGGCGATCGACTGCTCTTCGCCGCGGCGCATACGCGGGGCGAGGCGGCCGATCACGGCGCCACCGGGCACGGTAATGAGCGGGTCGCGCGTGTAGACCGACTTGGTGAAGCTCGCGTCGAGATCGGGGGCGAAGATCGTTTCGACGCCCTCGCTCTGCAGCGCTGCGACGAATCCGTCGTACTGCTCGTTGACGAGATCAAGGTCGGGCAGCTGCTCGCCCGTCCAGTACCAGCGAAGGTCGGGGTCGACGAAGGCACCCATGCCGGCGTCGTACGCGTCGGCGCGAACCGCGGCGAGGCCGGCGCTCGGGCGACGCATCAGCACAGAGCGCAGCTTGCTGACCTCGTCGGCCGCGCCCCAGCGGCGACCCCAGGTGCCCTCGAGCTCGCCGAGCTCGTGGAACGCCGGAAGCGCCTCTGGCCCCATCAGGCCGTGAAAGCGGCCGTCCGAGATCTCCTTTGTCGAATCGATGTTGCTCACAGTGCGGTGTTTCCTGTCGTAGTGGTGGTGAGTTGAGCGCCCGCGGAGACACGGGTGACGATGGACGCGCGGGGGTCCCAGTGCAGGGTCACGTGCTGGTCGACCGCGACGTCGGTGGGGCGCGCGGCATCTTCGCGCGAGATCAGCTCGACGCCCGAGGCCGTCTCGACGATGATCTTGCGCGAGTCGCCCGCGTAGACGATGCCGCGAACGCGACCGTCGATGCGCGAGTGCGCTTCTGGCGCCTTGCCCGGGGCGGCGATCGCAACGAGCGAGGGGCGCACCATAACGGCGACGGCCTCTGAGCCGACCGGAGTGCCGTCGACGAGCGAGGGCGGCGAGAATACAACGCCCTCGGCGAGGTCGAGTGTTCCGTCGTCGCGAATCGCGCCGCGGAACAGGTTCGACTCACCGACGAACGATGCCGCCGTGTCATCTGCGGGGCGGTGGTAAAGCTCGTCGGGGCTTGCGAACTGAACGAGGCGCCCGTGGTCGAGGAGGGCGATGCGGTCACTCATTGTGAGCGCCTCCTCCTGGTCGTGCGTCACGTTGACGACGGTGAGTCCGAGCTCGCGGCTCAGGCGGCTGATCTCGAGCTGAAGGGCGTCACGCAGGTTGCGGTCGAGCGCGCCGAGCGGCTCGTCCATCAGCAGCAGGCGCGGGCGGCTGACGATCGCGCGGGCGAGGGCAACACGCTGCTGCTGGCCACCCGAGAGCTCGGTGATGCGGCGGCGACCGAAGGTCGGCAGGTGCACCGCGTCGAGGGCCTCGGCCACGCGCTTGCGTCGCTCGGCGCCCGAAATGCCGCGCATACGCAGCGGGTAGGCAACGTTCTGTTCGACGTTGAGGTGTGGGAACAGCGCGTAGTTCTGAAACACCATGCCGATGTCGCGCTTGTGCACGGGCACCGAACGCAGCTCCTGACCGTCGAGAAGCAGCGAGCCCTCGTCGGCGTCGGCGAAGCCTGCGATGATGCGCAAAAGTGTTGTCTTGCCAGAGCCGGACGCGCCGAGCAGGGTGACGAACTCCCCCGCCTTGATCTCGAGGCTCACGTTGTCGACGGCTGCGGCATCACCGTAGCGCTTGGTAATCGAGCGGATGCTCAGGGCGGCGCCGGGGGCGCGCTTGTCTGCTGTGGCACTCATCGTGAGCTCCTTCGGGTTTTCAGGGCACGTTTGGCAATTCGGGCGCGAATCGGCCCGACGGCGAACACGATCAGGGCGATCGCAAAGGTGAAGACGGTGACGATGAGCGCCACCGCAGAGACTGACGGCTCGACTCCCGAGCGAATCTGGCTGTACATCAGCACAGGCAGCGTCTGGAAGCGGGCGTCACTGAGGAAGGTCGCGACGACAACCTCATCCCACGAGGAGATGAACGCGAGAAGACCGCCGGTGATTGACGCCGGGGCGATCAACGGCAGCGTGACAGTCACGAGGGTCACAAACTGGTTCGCACCATGAACGCGCGCTGCCTCTTCGATTCGGGAATCGAGAGTGCGCAGAATCGCGAGCGTGTTGACGAACACGTAGGGAAGCCCGAGTACGCCGTGCGCCAGGGCGAGTCCCAGAACGTTTCCGGTGAGGCCGAATCGCGCGTAGACGAGGTAGAAGCCGATGGCGCCGACCACGAGCGGCAGGATCATCGGCAGCACCGAGACCGCTGTGAAGACCGAGGCGATTGCGCCACGGGCACGTGCGGCGCCGAGCGCTAGGGCGCCTCCCGCAACGATCGCGAACACAGCCGACAGCAGGCCGACGGCAAGGGAGTTGCCAAAGGCGCGCGTCCAACGCCGGTCGCCGAGAACGTCTTCGATCCAGCGGAACGAGAAGCCGTCGGGCGGGAACGTGACGCTCGTTCCGCTCGTGAAGGCCGTCGCGCAGATCACGATCGTGGGCAGGATGAGAAGCACGGCGACAACCACGCCGAAAATACGCACACTCAGGCCGGCGTTCATGACGGCTTCCTCTCTGTAGCAAGACCAAGCACGCGGCCAAGCCCGAGGAAGCGCGCGGCGACCCCGAGAATGACGATCACCGCGACGAGCAACAGCACGGCCATTGCCGACCCGACTCCCGTATTGAGGAGCGTGTTTGTCTGTTCGACGATCGATTGACCGATGACCTGGTTGCCGGCTCCACCGAGCAGTTGCGGGGTGATGTAGAAGCCGAGCGTGAGTACAAAGACGAGAAGGGCGCCTGCGGCAACACCGGGCATCGACAGCGGGAAGGTCACGCTCCAGAACGCGCGAGTGCGGGTGGCGCCGAGGCCACGGGCAGCGATCGCGAGGTCGGGCGAGATTCCACGAATCTGCGAGTAGATAGCGAAGATCGCAAACGGCACGAGGATGTGCGTCATGCCGATCAGCGTCGCCATGGGGGTGCGGATGAGCTGAAGCGACTCATCGATGATTCCGGTCGCCTTGAGCAGCGAGTTGATCAGGCCGGTGTCGTTGAGCAGTACCTGCCAGGCGTAGCTACGGATGAGCAGGCTCGTCCAGAACGAGAGCATCAGCGCGGTCATAAGAATGCGGGAGAGCACCTTGCCAGAGCGAGCCATGGCGTAGGCGTAGGGGTAGCCGATGATCGCCGAGCTGAGAGTGACGGTGATCGCGAGCGTCGCTGTGTTGCCGATCGACCTGATGAAGGAGGCCGACGCGAGCGCGTCAGCGAAGTTGTCAAAGCCTGAGTCGAACGCCCGCTGCACAACGATGGCGAGCGGAAGAATCAGCGTCAAAACTACAAAGAGAAGGCCGAGGAGGCCGACGCTGATCCACCAGCGTCGGCCCCCTCTCAGATGGGTCAGGATGCCACCCATGCGGATACGGTCTCGAGAACCTCAGCGCGGTTGTCGTTCCACCACTGCCAGTCAGCAACGATGGGAGCGTCGTCGCCTTCGCCCTCGTTCTCGGTCGGGGTGTCGGCAGCCTTGGCGGGGTCGATCTCCGCGTGCGGGTTGCCGGGGCCGTAGGTGAGGTAGTCGACGAGGTCGCCGGCGTGCTCTGTCGAGGTGAGGTACGCGATCAGCGCCATGGCGTTGTCAACGTTCGGTGCACCCTTGGGGATGGTGACGTAGTCGGCCGACTGAATCTGCTGGTCCCACGACAGCGCGATCGGCTGTCCCTCGGATGCTGCGAGTGTGACGCGAGCGTTGTAGCAAGCGCCGATGGATGCCTCACCCGACGTTACGAGGTCGATGCACTCAGCCCCGGAAGTGATGAAGATCAGGTCGTCCTTGATCGGCTCGAGCGCTGCGAGTGCACGGTCGACATCGAGGGGGTAGAGCTCTTCGCGGCTGACGCCGTCGGCGAGAAGCACTGCCTCCATAAGGCCGAAGAATCCTTCACCGGCGTTGATGGCGCGCTTGCCGGGGAACGCATCTGCGTCGAGAAAGTCGGCCCAGTTCTGCGGGGCAGTTGCGTCGCTGAACGTGTCGGTGTTGTAGCTGACAACGGTCGAATAGATGAACATGGGCACACCCTTTGCGGTGGCCTTCCACTCACCGTCGAACGCGTCGCACTCGACGATCGTGCAGTCGATGTCGATGAGGTTGTCGTTCGTCTCGGTCAGGTTGAAGTCGAGGCCGGCCTCGGCGATGTCCCACGTGACATTGCCACTCTCGATCATCTGGAGGAGCTTCGAGTTGTCCATCGACGGGTCGAGAAGCGCGTCAACGCCGGTCTCTTCTGCGAAGGGGTCGAGCCAGGCGTCGGTGATCGCGTCGCCACCGGCGCCGCCGTAGCCGGCGAAGGTGACCTCGCCGCTGAGCTCGGTGCCCGCGTCGTCGGTCGGGGTGGAAGAGGAACAAGCCGTCAGCGCGAGGAGCGCGACAACTGTGGCGGCCGTGGCGGCTGCCGCAGTGCGGTGTCGGAACATGGTGGGCCTTTCGCGGGTCATGTAGGAGGTGCAGGGGTGGAGGGAACTCGGCTCCCCTGAGGGGCGCTGGTCTATCCTGTACATGGCGTCGTAAGGCGCGGAATTGTAAGAAACGCCTGTCTCGGGGCGAGCCGTTGGAGAGTTATCCAACGAATGTCGCCTTGACAGTCGCTTTGTTTCGACGCCGTTACACAGGGCGACGCCCGGTGTTTCCCCGGAGGGCCGGGAACGTGATAAATCCCCGGAGAACGAGGTCGAAATGAGAGTCAGCGAACTGCTCACCTCGCCCGGACTGTCGCTGACGGTCGCGGTTTCTGCCGACGTAGACGCCAATATCGAATGGGTTCACGCGATCGACCGCTACCCGGCGTCGGAGTTTATGTCGGGCGACGAGGTCGCCCTCACCTCGGGGCAATGGTGGCCCGAGGTCTCAGCCGACACCTATGTGCGAGACCTGGTTCAGGCCGGAGTCATCGCGCTCGGCTTCGGGCTGACGAGCAGCGTGACCGACCTGCCGTCGCAACTCGTCACGGCGTGCGAGAAGCACGGCCTCACGTTTTTTCTCGTGCCGATTGACGTTCCCTTTATCCGAGTGATCAAAACCTTCGTTCAGGCAGAGCGGCGCACGTGGGAACGACCGCTGCGCCGGCACCTCGAGTATTACCGCACCTTCGTCGCGGCCCTGCGCGAAGACCGCAGTCTCGCCTCGATGCTGACGTCGCTCTCAACCGGGCTCGGCTCGACTATCGGACTCGTCGCCGACCGCGAGGTTTACGGCGTCGAATCGACGGAGCAGCTTTTTCCGATTCCCCTCGAGAGCGAGGGCGTCATCGACGCCGAGCTCTTCAGCGAGATTGACCCGGCAACGTTCTCGGTTGAGCAACAGGCGGTGCTGTCGGTGGGCGTGCCGTTCATCGCCCTGGAGGTCGAGCGCATCCGTTCGGTCAAGCGCACTGTCGACGGCTACACGCGCGAGCTGTTCACCTGGTTGCGCAGCGACGACCACGACACCGTGTCGATTCTCGCGCGGCTCGACTCGCTCGGCATCGGCGCGACGAACGATCTCGCGGTCGTCGCTGTCGCACACCCCACACCCGATGCCGTGCTGCTCGCCGTGCGCCGCGAGGCGGGCTCGTCAGCGGTAGGGGCAAGGCTCGACGACGTCGTGCTCATCTGCGTCGCTGGCGCGGAGATCGCCGACCGGCTCGTGGCGGGTCTCCCCCGCGGTTCGTCAGCGGGCCGCGGCACAAGCGGCACGGCCGACCGGCTGCGGCTCTCGCTCATTCAGGCCGAGCATGCCCTGTCACTCGCGCGAAGAGCGGGCCCCGGCACAGTGATCGGCGCTGACGAGCTCAACAGCCCGTCTACGATTATGTACTCAGAGGCCTCCGACCTGATTCGCGAGACCGGCGCCGCCCTGCTGCGGCCGCTGCGCGAGTACGACGAGCAGCGCGGCGGACAACTACTTCACACACTCGACGTGTTTCTTCGCACGGGCGGTCGCCTCAGCGTTGCCGCGAACGAGCTCTATGTTCACCCCAACACGCTTCGGCATCGTGTGCACCTCATCGAGGACATCACTGGTCGCAGCCTCGACTCGACGCGCGACCGCACCGACTTCGATCTCGCGATCGCCCTCGCGGGGCAAGGCGGGCTCGAGCTTTAGACACCAGACGCACTCCCCCGTAGACCGCTGACGACAGGTTCAGATGAAACGTCTCTTCAGAATTCCACGACGAATGCTAATTCTCGGCATTGCGAGTCTCCTTCTCGCTGCCGGCCTGACGCAACTTCCGCTTTTCGCACTCGATTCAGACGGGGGTCTCATCGACTCACCACTCGCATATTCGTGTGGGCGGGTCTCGACGATCTGGCAGTACGGAATATCGTCCGATGGAACCGGGCGCGAGGGCGGCGAACTCAGAGAACCGAACGCTCGGCGAGATGCGAGCTGCAGCGTTCAGTTCGCGATCGCCGCAATCGCGCTTCTCGCGACGAGCGGGTTGACCGCGATCGGAATCGCGAGCAGGTCAACCATCCGCAAGAGGCGTGACGAAAGGTCGCCCGCCCCGGCGGGCCAGAGCTCCAAGAGCGCAGCGCTCTAAGTCCCCGAGCCCGCCGACCGTACTAGAGCGTGGCCGCGAAGGCCAGGCTGTCGACGAGGGGTGCGTCGTCGTCCGCGCCGATGATGAACTCGAGTGTGTACGACTGCACCGCCGGCATGACACGAAGCTGCTCGGTGAGCTCGGCTGCGTAGGTCGACGAGGCGACGAGCGGGCCGCGCTCGGTCGCCGCGAGGTGCACGAGCGTGATGTTCTCGGCATGCTGGCGCAGCGAGGCGATCGGGTCGATCTCTTCTGCCACAAGGTGGTACCAGTCGGCGAGGAGTCCGGCGCGGTCGTCGCCGATCAGCGAGCGCAGCAGTGCCGAGTGGTCGAGGGTGTTCATCAGGAAGCTCTCTTCGCGACGCAGCCCCTCGAGCGCGATCGAAACGCCTGCGGGTGCATCGGGCAGCACAGCGGCGATTGATGCTGCGGCACGCTCGAGTCCACGAATGCGCGGCTCATCGGCCCATGGCTCCTTGCGGCACGCGGGGAGCACAACGACCTGCGTTGCGCCGAGTTCGTGGGCCTGCTCGAGTGCGGCGCGCAGGTAGCTCTGCGCACCGGCGCGGGACGCGGCATCCGGCGATCCGAGTTCGTTCTGGCTGTTCCACGACCAGCACAGCGAAGGCACGGTGAGCTGCGCCTCGGCGAGCTGATCGCGCAGTTCGTTGAGGTCGGCACCGGGAATCGCGTCGAGTTCGATGGCGCCGAATCCTGCGGCGGTCGAGCGTCGGAGAGCTGTCGGTCGATCGCCCAGAACCCACTCGCTTGCGCTGATCAACATTGTCTTCTCCTTTGCCTGCCGCGGTGCGGCGAATACTTTACGTGCGTTCATATTACGTGTATCGTCAAAATCACGTCAAGGCGAACCCCCGCATGGTCCGCCAACACAGCGCGACATCATCCGAGGAGAACCACAATGCACAGCCCCGAGGTCTACGACGTACTCATCGTTGGCAGCGGAATGATGGGCGCCGCAGTCGCTCGCTGTCTGCGAGACGAAAGCCCAGACATCCGAATCGCAATGATCGCCGGAGGCCCCACCGTCGGCCCGCGCGCAGGTCAGCACCTGCATGATGTCGAAGACCCCGAGGTCTGGGCGCAGTACAACCGCAAGGTGTCGTCGGGTGTGCAGGCCTTCTACACGGGAGTCGCCCCCAGCTCCGGTGTCGGCGGCTCGATGAGCGGCGTTGCACCGGGCATGTACCACCTCACCTCGCTCGGCGAGGAAGCCGACGAGATGCCCAGCGCGTCCGTCGCGTGGAATGCGGGAGGCATGGGCATCCACTGGACCGCCGCCACACCGACCCCGTGGGGATCAGAACTCGACGACTCACTGAGCCCCGAGCAGTGGCAGCACGACATCGCCCGCTCGTCTGAACTGTTGCGCATCAACCGTGAGCCGTTTCCGCAGACAGCGGCGGGCAAGGCAGTCGCCCGCTCGCTCGCCGAGCGCTACAACCCCATCCAGGCACCGGGCCGCGAGGTTCAAGACATGCCGATGGCGATCAACGACTTTGGCAACGGACGCAACGAGCGCACGAGCCCGTCGGTCATCTTCACGCCCATCGGCGCCCCAGAGAGCGACCCGAACTTCACCTTCGTCGCGAACAGCCTGAGCACCTCGATCCTGCACGAGAACGGTCGTGCTACCGGCGCCGTCTGCCGCGACCTCGACACCGACGAGACCTTCGAGGTGCACGCCACGCACGTCATCGTCTGCGCCGACGCAATTCGCACGCCGCAGTTGCTCTTCGCGTCGGGCATCCGTCCAGAAGCTCTCGGTCGATACCTCAACGAGCACTACTTTCTTACCGGTCAGGTCATCGCCGACCCCAAGCGCCTGGGCTTCGAGGTCGACGCACTGCTGCCTCCGACCGAGCTGGAGTGGGCGTCTGACTGCCTGTGGGTTCCTCACAGCGACGACTCGCAGCCCTACCAGGTGCACATCATGACGAAAAGCGTCGTCGACGAGGCTCGTGTGCCCACCGACTACGCGGTCGGCATCGAGTACTACGTGCGCACCGAGATTCAGCGCGACAACCGCCTCGAGTTCTCTGACACCGAGATGGATGCGACGGGCATGCCTCGTATGACCGTTCATTTCAGCTACACAGACACCGACAACGCCAACCTCGAACTTGCGCGCATCGACCAGGCAGAGGCGGCCGGCCGGATGGGCGACTTCGACCCCGCGACGGAGTCGGCCGCGCTCGGCGCCGGCGGCTCGCTGCACTACACGGGCACCGTGCGCATGGGAACCGCTGACGACGGCACAAGCGTCTGCGACACCGACGGCCGCGTGTGGGGCTACGACAACCTGTTCGTCGCCGGCAACGGGGTCATCCCTACCGCTCTCGTCTGCAACTCGACGCTCATCGGCATGACGAGCGCAGTTCGCGCCGCCGCCGCCGTCGCACGGGATCTGCAGAAGGCATGACCGGCGCACGCGGGCCGTACCGCACCGGCATCGAGACCCGACGACTACTCGTCGAGAACGCAATAAAAGTCTTCGGCGAGCACGGTTTTCGTGGCGGTTCGCTGCGCATGATCGCTGAGTCGATCGGGGCACCCGCGTCACAGATCATCAACCACTTCGGCAGCAAAGACGGCCTGCTGACCGCAGTTCTCGACCACTGGGACTCGCAGCAGGTGCCCGAGGGCGACCACACGGGGCTCGCCTACGTTGAGATGCTGCGCCCGCGCATGGCCTACAGCCGCGACAACCCGACGTGGGTGGAGTTCTTTCTCACCCTCGGCTCCGAGGCCACGGCTGCCGACCACCCCGCGCACGCGTACTTCGTCGACCGCTACTCGCACATCGCCGACCGCCTGCAGGAAGAGATTGTGCGCGCCGCGAACGACGGTGAGATCGCCCCACTCAGCGCCGCTGCCGCGCGCGTCGAGGCTCAGCGCCTCAGCGCGATGATGGACGGCCTTCAGCTGCAGTGGCTTCTCGACCGCGAGCTCGACCTCGTCGGCGCGTTCAACGACTACCTCGACTCAGTTATCGACCGCTGGGTCACCCCGGCACCCACCAGAAACTCTTAGGAGACAGCACAGCATGGCCATTCAGATCGGTATCCAGCTCTACTCGGTGCGCAACTCACTCGCCGCCGACCCCGAGGGCACGCTCAACGCTCTCGCCGACCTCGGCCTCACTCGGCTTGAAGGCGCCAACCACCGCGCCCTCACAGAAGACGGCATTGGTTTCGGCATCTCGGCCGACTTCCTCGCCGAGATCATGCGCGACCGCGGCATCGAGATCATCGGTTGCCAGATCAACCCGCTCGGCCTCGACCGCCTGCCCGCGATTCTCGAGTTTCAGCAGAAGATCGGCAACACCCGCGTCGGCTGCGACATCGAGTTCTACCCGTATAACGACCTCGAGTACGTCAAGCGTCGCGCAGAATTCTTCAACCAGGTCGGTCGCGTTGCGGCAGAGCGCGACATGGAGTTCTTCTACCACAACCATTTTCAGGAGTTCCAGCGCTTCGGTGACAAGACCGTCTACGAGCTGCTGATGGAATACACCGACCCAGAGCTCGTGAAGTTCGAGCTCGACACCTACTGGGCGTACCGCGGTGGAGCAAACCCCATCGACCTGATTGAGACCTACACAGAGCGCTTTGTGTTGAGCCACCAGAAAGACTTCCCCGACGGCGCTGCACGACCGCTCAACCTGTTCGACGGACCACTCGCCGCCGATGCGTCGATCGACATGCCGCTTTTCCTTGAGCTCGAGGAGCCCGCGGAGTTCGCAGAGGTCGGCACCGGCATCCTGCCGATTCAAGACATCATCGATGCGGCAAACAAGCTGCCGAACCTGAAGTACATGCTTCTCGAGCAGGACTTCGCCTCGGGCACAGAACTCGACTCGGTGCGCACAAGCTTCGAGGCCTTCAAGCGATACGAGAACATCGCCTTGTAGAAGTTGAGGGGGAGAGTCGGGCGACCGGCTCTCCCCCTCTCGCTTAGCCCGCGATGCGGATGAGCTTCTTGTTCACAAACTCGTCGGCAGCGAGCAGCCCCATCTCACGCGACGTGCCGCTGCGCTTGACGCCACCGAAGGGCAGCCCTGGCTCGTCTGCGAGAACGATGTTGACGTAGACCATTCCCGCGTCGATCGCATTGGCGACGCGTTCCGCCTGGTCGGGGTCGGTCGTGAAGACGTAGGAACCGAGGCCGAACGGGGTGTCGTTCGCGAGCTCGATCGCCTCTTCTTCGCTGGCGACTCGATACACAACGCCGACTGGTCCGAAGAACTCTTCGCGGTAGGCATCCATGTCGCTCGTCACACCGGTGAGCACGGTGCCGTCGAAGAATGCGCCGTCGCGGGTTCCGCCAACCTCGAGCTTCGCGCCCTGCGCGACTGCGCGGTCGACCTGCTCGTGAAGACGCTCGGCGGCGGCGAGCGAGGAGAGCGGCCCGAGAACCGTCGACTCGTCGAACGGGTCGCCGACCTTCGCGCCGGCGAGCGCCGCGGAGAACTTCGCGAGAAAGTCGTCGTAGAGACCGTCGGCAACGATAAAGCGCTTGGCCGCGTTGCATGACTGGCCGGTGTTGTCGAGGCGAGCGTCGACGGCTGCCTGCACCGTGGCGTCGAGGTCGTCGGTCGAGAGCAGGATAAACGGGTCAGACCCGCCGAGCTCGAGCGCGACCTTCTTGAGGTGACGCCCGGCGATCTCGGCGACGGCCGAACCCGCGCGCTCGGAACCGGTCACCGACACACCCTGTACGCGCGGGTCGGCGATGACGGCAGCCGACTGCTCGTTCGACAGGTGAAGGTTGACGTAGACGCCCTCCGGGAACCCCGCGTCACGGTAGATCGTCTCGATCGCGGCCGCCGACTCGGGGCACTGCGGTGCGTGCTTGAGCAGGATCGTGTTGCCGATCGCGATGTTCGGGGCTGCGAACCGGGCGACCTGGTAGTACGGAAAGTTCCACGGCATAATTCCGAGAAGCGCACCGATCGGGCTGCGGCGAATGACCGCCGTGCCCTCACCGTCGATGGGCACCGGGCTGTCACCGGTGATCTTGTCGACGTGGTCGGCGTAGTACTCGGTGATGTCCGCGGCGAAGTCGACCTCGCCGAGGGCAGCCTCGAGCGGCTTGCCCATCTCGCGCACGATGATCGCGGCGAGCTCGTCGCGACGCTCGCGGTGCAGGCGGGCGACGGTGCGCAGCGCCTCGGCGCGCTCGGCGGGAGTCGACGTGCGACCGTATCCGCGAGCAGCTGCGTGAGCCGCGGCAATCGCGGTCTCGACCTCGGCATCCGTTGCGTCGGCGTAGGTCGCGAGGGTCTCGCCCGTCGCGGGGTTGGTGACGGCGTATGTCATTGTGCGCTCCGATCAGTCGTTCGGTATCAGGGTGTATTTCACAGACAGGAACTCGTGGATGCCCTCGGCTCCGCCTTCGCGGCCGAGCCCGGACTGCTTGACTCCGCCGAACGGTGCCGCCGCGTTTGAGACGACACCAACGTTGAGTCCCATCATGCCGGTTTCCAGCTGGTCGATCATTCGGTGGCCGCGCGCGAGGTCCTTTGTGAACACGTAGGAGACGAGTCCGAACTCCGTGTCATTGGCGAGACGCACGGCCTCTGCCTCATCGCTGAACGTCGCGATCGCGAGAACGGGACCAAAAATCTCCTGGCTCAGGATGTCGCTGCCCGCCGTTACTCCGGTGAGAACCGTCGGGCTGTAGAAGGTTCCGTCGCCCTCGACCGCCGATCCACCGGTCGTCACAACGGCGCCGCGCGCGACGGCATCCGTCACGAGTTCGTGCGCCTTGGCGACGGCCTTGTCGTTGATCAGTGGACCGATCTGCACGCCGTCTTCGGTTCCGCGACCGACCTTCATCGCGCCGACCCGCTCGGTGACCCGCTTTGTGAACTCCTCGGCAACGGCCTCGTGCACGATGAACCGGTTCGCAGCCGTGCACGCCTCACCGATGTTGCGGAACTTGGCGAGCATCGCGCCATCAACCGCCTTGTCGAGGTCGGCATCCTCAAACACAACGAACGGCGCGTTGCCGCCGAGTTCCATCGAGACGCGCAGAACGCGCTCGGCAGACTGCGCGATGAGCTTGCGGCCCACCTCGGTCGAGCCGGTGAACGACAGCTTGCGCAGTCGCGCGTCAGAGATGATCGGCGCCGAGACGTCGGCAGAGTGCGTCGTTGTGATGACGTTGACGACTCCGGCGGGCACACCGGCCTCGTGCAGAATCTGCACAAACCGCAGCGTCGTGAGCGGCGTCAGCTCGGCAGGCTTCACAACCACCGTGCAGCCCGCGGCGAGCGCCGGGGCGATCTTGCGGGTCGCCATCGCGAGCGGAAAGTTCCACGGCGTAATGAAGTACGAGGGCCCGACGGGTCGCTGGGACACGACCATCCGACCGGTGCCCTCGGGGTTGCCGCCGTAGCGACCCGAGATGCGCACGGCCTCTTCACTGAACCAGCGCAGAAACTCTCCGCCGTAGGCGACCTCTCCGCGGGCCTCTGCAAGTGGCTTGCCCATCTCGAGCGTCATCAGCAGGGCGAGCTCGTCGGTGCGCTCCCGCACCAGATCAAACGCCTTACGCAGGATGTCGCTGCGAACGCGCGGCGCCGTTGCAGCCCAGTCGGCCTGAGCGGCAACCGCCGCGTCGAGCGCACGGATTCCGTCTTCGGGGCTCGCGTCTGCAACTTGGGCCAGCACTGCGCCGGTGGCAGGGTCGCGCACGGCGAAGGTCGCGCCAGCCGTAGCGGGCACCCACTCGCCGTTGATAAAAAGACCCTGGGGCAGGTCGGCGAGAAGCGCGGCTTCCGAGGCGGCGGTCACGCTGCCACCCCCGCGAGTGCCTCTGCAACGACGTCGAGTCCTTCGTTGAGCAGGTTGTCGTCGATCGAGAGCGGGGGCAAGAAACGGATCACGTTGCCGTACGTGCCACACGTCAGCACGATCACGCCAGCCGCAATCGACGCCTTGGCAACCGCAGCCGCAAGCGCGGCATCCGGTGCCCCGGTGGCGGGGTCGACGAACTCGGCGGCGACCATCGCGCCGAAGCCGCGAACGTCACCGATGCGCGAGTCAGACGCCTGCAGCGCGTTGAGGCGACCGAGCAGAATCTCGCCGACCTCCTGGGCACGCTCGATGAGGCCGTCGTTCTCGAAGGCGTCGAGCGCGGCGATTGCGGCAGCACAGGCGACAGGGTTGCCGCCGTACGTGCCACCGAGGCCACCTGCGTGCGCGGCATCCATGATGTCGGCTCGTCCAGTGACGGCAGCGAGCGGGAGGCCGCCCGCGAGACCCTTGGCCGTTGTGACGAGGTCGGGCACGATGCCGAAGTGCTCGCTCGCGAACATGGCGCCGGTGCGGGCGAAGCCAGACTGCACCTCGTCGGCGACGAAGACGACGTTGTTCGCGGTGCACCACTCGGCGATGGCGTTCAAAAAGCCCTCGGCGGGAACGATGAATCCACCCTCGCCGGGGATCGGCTCGATGATGACGGCGGCAAGGTTCTCGGCGCCGACCTGCTTCTCGATGATCGAGATCGAGCGGGCGGCGGCATCCGCGCCGTTCAGCCCGTCACGGAAGGGGTACGACAGGGGGGCGCGGTAGATCTCGGACGCGAACGGACCGAAGCCGCTCTTGTACGGCATGTTCTTCGCGGTGAGCGCCATCGTGAGGTTCGTGCGTCCGTGGTAGCCGTGCTCGAAGGCGACGACTGCGGGCTTGCCGGTGAACTTGCGGGCGATCTTGATCGCGTTCTCGACAGCCTCTGCGCCCGAGTTGAAGAGTGCGCTGCGCTTCTCGAAGTCGCCGGGGGTGAGGCGATTGAGCGTCTCGGCGACGGCGACATACGACTCGTAGGGCGAGATCATGAAGCACGTGTGGGTGAACTGGGCGACCTGCGCCTGCACAGCGGCGACGACCGCGGGGTGCGCGTTGCCGACGCTCGTGACGGCGATGCCCGAGCCGAGGTCGATGAACGAGTTGCCGTCTGCGTCAACGACGACTCCGCCGCCGGCTGCGACTGCCTCGATCGGAACCGTGTGGCCGACTCCGCCAGCGACTGCTGCAGCCTTGCGGGCGAGCAGCTCCTGCGAGCGCGGGCCCGGGATCGAGGTGACAATGCGGCGCTCCTGGGGAAGCGTTGGTCCGCCGAGGGGAACGGTTGCGGTGAGTACGTCAGACATGGCTCGAATCTAGACCTTCGGCTCGGTTGGCACACTATCCACGTCGTACAATTGCGGTGCCCACTTTGGTCACGTTGTATAGGTGTCTTTGTGTCTGCTTCGCCGCTCCCCCGCGCCACACTCGGCGCCCTGCTGCGCACCGATTACCTTGAGCTGCGCGTCGACCCGCGCGTGCCCGTTTCAGATACGGCGATGGATGTCGCGGTCAACTGGGTGCACAGCTCAGACCTCGCCGACCCGACGCCCTTCCTCTCTGACGGTGTCGTTCTCCTGACAACGGGAACGCAGTTCGTCGACAACGCCTTTTCGTTTGACGACTATGTGTCGCGCCTGGCATCGCACTCGGTGCTCGCCCTCGGCTTTGGCACCGAGGTCGCGCGCGACGGAATCCCCGCCGAGCTCGCTCTCGCGTGCGCGGCTTTCGGTTTGCCCCTGTTCGAGGTTCCGTACCGCATCCCGTTCATCGCAGTCGCTCGGGCCAACGCCCAGGCGGTCGCGGCCCAGTCGTATGCCCGCCAGGACTGGGCGCTCACCGCGCAACGCGCCCTCGCGCGCGCCGCCCTCCGGCCCGACGGACTCGAGGCAACGATCGTCGAACTCGCGCGCCAGCTCGGCGCATGGGTCGCCCTCTACGACGCCAACGGAACGCGCACCCTCACGCACGCTGCCCGGGCGGCGAACCCGCCCGACACGGCGGCGATCGACGCCGAGGTCGACTCGCTCGTGCGACGCGGAGGCACGATCGGCGGCAACATCAGGGTCGACGGGGTGCCGGTCATTCTGCACACGATCGGCGTGCACGGTCGCTCGGGCGTTCTCGCCATCGCCGGCGCGACGCTCGATCGCGAGGCGCGCAGTGTCGTCACATCCGTTGTGGCGACCGCGGGGCTCGCACTCGAGCAGAGCAGTGTCGCGCGGCGGGCGGACCAACGGTTGCGGTCGACGGTTGCCGAGTTGCTTCGGGCCGGTTCCACTTCAACTGCGCTCTCAGTCGCCGAGGCCGCATGGGGCGCATTCCCTGCACTGCCCTGGATCGTGCTGCTCGCTGACGAGCCTCTGCCCGCCGACCTCAGACTTCTCGGCGGCGACCCTTCGCGCATCTTCCACGGCGACACTCTCGTCATCGCAACGCTCACGGATGCCGCCGCGGTGCGCTCTGCTTTCGAGACGTTGGGCTCGCGCGCGGGAGCCTCTACGTGCGAGACCGCCGACGACCTCCCCCGTGCGCTCGACGAAGCCCGCGCCGCCCTCGCTCACACCGGCTCCTCGGTCACCGACTTCGCCGAGCTGCCGCGCGACCTCGTGCCCACGCTTGCCACTCCAGCGGCGATCGCCCTCGCCCGCGACCTACTCGCGCCGGTCGAGCAGCACGACGCGTCGCACGGCACCGCGCTTCTTGCGACCCTCGACATTTGGCTGCGCAGCGACGGGTCCAACGAAGCCGCTGCCGTCGCGCTCGGAGTGCACCGGCACACGGTGCGAACGCGGCTGGCGCTCATCGAACGCCTGCTCGACGTCGACCTCTCGAGTTTCGCCGAGCGTGCGAATGTGTGGGCGGCGTTGCAGCTGACGTCGCGATAGAGGAGTTGATAGTTCTCGCGGGAGATGCGATATTCGTATAACGATATTCGCGTGGATATTCACACGTCAGCGCTGAAGCACGGGATAACCAGAGACGACATTCTCGCCGTCGCCTCGGCCTATCTCGTCGCCTACTCGCTTGGCGATGAGCATCCAGCACGAGAACTTCGACTCGGGTTCACCCAATCCGGGCTGCTTCTCGAGGTTGTCGTTCTTGTGTTCGACCAAGGCAGCGAGTTGGTTATCCACGCGATGAAAGCTCGCCGCTCGTACTTTGACCTGCTTCCGTGAGAGGAGCCAACACTATGACTGAGAAGCTCCCCGCCCGCGACCCCGTACGTGAAGAGCAGATCGCCGCTTGGGCAGACGAAGCCGAACGAGGCTACGACGTCGCTGCACTCAAGCGCCGCGGCCGGCCGCGAATCGGTTCCGGCGTCGCGCAAGTATCGGCCATCCGCCTAGATCCCGAGTTGGATGCCGCGTTGACCGAGCGTGCGGAAGCGGAAAACGTGAGCCGCAGCGAAGTCGTGCGCAGTGCGCTGAGATCGTGGCTCTCGAACGCGTCATGAGGCGCGCCTGGCCGTGACTACGGCGGTGGTTTGCGCGGCGGCTTACGGCGGAGGCGCCCAGCACCCCTTCACGGATCCCACGGCTACCAAAGCGCCGTCGACGAGAATGCCCCTGTTCGGGCCTTGCGCACTCTCTACCGTCGCGTGAGTGCGGAGCTTTTGTGAGCGGCCTTGGCGCCCGTCTTTTCCGACTTCACGATGTACGCGGGTTCCTCGGTCGAGGCGGTGAAATGCTGCCCGTCGAACTCGAAATCCTTTACCCGCTTTTCCTGCACCGTGCCGTGCGTGGGGCCTTGAGAGGTGTTCCAGGTGACCTTGTCGTGCTTCTTGAAGTCGCTCATCGTTCGATCCTCGTCGGGGCTGCGCCGAACCTCGATGGCGGGGGCCCGGCTCCCAGCAAACGGTGATCTAGCGAAGGTTCCGTCGGTCTTGTCCGGGAAACGAGGTGTCGGTAATGACAGTGCCCCTGGAGGGACTCGAACCCCCAACCGTTTCCTTAGGACGGAACTGCTCTTCCATTGAGCTACAGAGGCTGGCCTGACGAGTTTAGTGGCGACGGAGCGTCAACTGTTAGCGACCCGATCGCGGTCGCGACATACAAGGAACCATAGCGTCTGTACCCCGAACCGGGTAGACAACCAATCCGTGTACCCCGCGTTCACCCCCGGTTGGGTTACACGCCACCGACCGGCCAAAGCGAGCGGCTGAGATGGACGGCGACCGGGGCGCATTCGTGCGCCCTTCCCCATGAAAGGACACCATGACCATCTCCGGCACCCGCCAGAGGTCCGCTAGCAAGCACGTCACGCGGACAATTGCCATCACGACCGGCGCAGCCGTCATCGTCGGTGGCGCAGTAATCACGAGCCCCGCATTCGCAGCAGACGAAGCCATCACGCTCATCAGCACCGCTGACACAACGTGGAGCTACCTCGACGACAACACCGACCCGGCCGCCGGCCAGGACATGAACGCGTGGACCACCACCGAATTCAACGATGACGCCTGGCCTACAGCCAAGGGCAGCTTCGGCTCGAAGGGTCTCAACAAAACAGGCATCGGCCCGCTCACCGCGAACACCCTGCTCAAGCAGTTCATCGACGGTGCTGCATTCCCCGACACCCCCACCTTCTTCTTCCGCGCCGATGTCACTCTGACCGAAGACCAGCTCGACGGCATCGACGGCCTCACCGGAACCGTCATTCACGATGACGCACTCCGCGTCTTCGTCAACGGCACAAAGGTGCTCGGCGTCGATGACGGCGCTGTGACCACGAGCAACCTGCAGTACGCGGGATCCAACGGTGGCGACCCCAAGACCGCGACACTGAACGTCGACAAGAGCGTTCTGCACGCTGGAACCAACACGGTGGCGATCGCCGTTCACCAGGACCGCGCCGCAAGCTCCGACTCGTACTTCGACATGCCGAGCCTCAAGACGGTTCCGACGCCCGATGCTCCGGTCGCGGCATCCATCACCGACCTCGTTATGAACGTCGGAACCGATGAAACCACCCGCAACCTCGCGTGGGCAACCGACTCGGCAGTGCCCGAGGTCGCGCAACTTGCCATGAAGAGCCAGCTGGTGGATGGCGCGTTCCCATCGAACGCGCCCACCTTCGCGGCCACGAGCGAAACCTCGAACCAGTCGGGCCTCACGGCACGTAAGGCGTCGGTGACGGGTCTCGTCGAAGACACCTCCTACGTCTACCGCGTCGGAAGCGAAGCGCGCGGCTGGTCGACGCCCTACGAGTTCGCCACGCAGAAGTTCGACGGCGACTACTCGTTCCTGCTCGTCGGTGACCCGCAGATCGGCGCATCGGGCAACGTTGCGAACGACCAGGCCGGCTGGGAGAGCACGCTCGACTCCGCCGAGACCAAGTTTCCGAACACCGAGTTCATCTTCTCGGCCGGTGACCAGGTCGAGAACGCCGGAAACGAGGCCGAGTACAACGCATTTCTCGCTCCCTCGCAGCTGACGAAGTTTCCGATCGCACCGATCAACGGAAACCACGACGTCGGATCAAAGGCATACGAGCAGCACTACAACACGCCCAACTGGGACCCGACCGCTGGCCCCGCGACAAGCGGAAGCTCGTCGGGCGGCGACTACTGGTACTTCTACAAAGACGTTCTGTTCATCACCCTGAACTCGAACAGCCAGAACACCGCAAGCCACAAGGCGTTCCTCGAGAAGGTCGTCGCAGAGCAGGGCGCGAAGGCCAAGTGGAAGGTTGTGGGATTCCACCACTCCATCTACTCCGTCGCGAGCCACGCAACAGACTCCGACATTATCGCGCGCCGTGGAGTACTGCCGACGATCCTGAGCGACCTCGGAATCGATCTCGTGCTTATGGGCCACGACCACGTCTACACACGTAGCTACCTCATCAACGATGGCGTCGTTTCGGAGTCGACTGAGGTCAAGTCGACGGTCAAGGCGAAGAGCGGCGACGTTCTTTACGTCACCGCGAACTCGGCGTCCGGCTCGAAGTACTACAACATTCAGAACCAGGCATTCTCCTTCGCAGCGGTCACCAACCAGGAGAAGATTCGCAACTTCTCCAACATCGACGTGACCGACGACAGCATCCGCGTGCGCACCTACCGCAGCGACCTGCTGACGATCGTTGACGACGTGACCCTCGAGAAGGCTGACGCAGTCAAGCCTGAGCTCGTTGTTCCCGCCGACGGCGAGATCGCCTACGGTTCGGAGTTCGACGCACTCGAGGGCGTTTCGGCAACCGACAACGTTGATGGCAACCTCACCGCCTCGATCGAGGTCGAGGGAACCGTCGACACGTCGACGCTCGGCGAGTACGCGCTCGTCTACACGGTCGCCGACGCACAGGGCAACACTGCAACCGCGACCCGCACGGTTACGGTCGTCAAGGCCGGCTTCGAGGCGACACCGACACCCTTGGTTGTGGGCACCGCCCGCGTCGGCGAGACAGTGTTCGTCAACTCCGGCAAGTGGACGCCCGCTGCTGCTCTCGGCATCCAGTGGAACGCCAACGGTGAAGCGATCGACGGCGAGACGGGAACGGCTCTCGAGCTCACCCCCGCGCTCGTTGGCAAGACGATCAGCGTCACGGTAGCCGGAACACGCGAGGGCTTCGACGCACAGTCGAAGACCTCGACCGAGTCGGTCGCCGTCGCCAAGGGCGTCATCACGAGCTCGACCGTCAAGGTCAGCGGCACCGCGAAGGTCGGCAAGACCCTCACCGCGAGCCACGGCACCTGGGCCACCGGTGCTGCAGTCACGTACACCTGGTACGCGAGCGGCAAGGCGCTCAAGACGACAACGAAGACGCTCAAGCTGTCGTCGTCGCTCAAGGGCAAGACCATCAAGGTGAAGGTCACCGCAACGCTCGACGGGTACACGACGAAGTCGGTCACCTCGGCGGCAAGCAAGAAGGTCGCGAAGTAGTCGCGATCTAATCGGGGTGTGCAGCGCGGGCGACCGCGCTGCACACCCTTGAACCGTTAGTCCAGGAACATCATGAAACTCGTCTTCTCCCTCACAGTGCTGCTTCTGCTCGCGGGGTGCACAACCGCCGCGCCCGAGCCCGCCACGCAGCCGGCGCAGCTTGTAGTCATCACGGCAGAGCCGGTCGTCGAGGGCACCGCGCTTGCTGCCTCGGTCGACGACGCACAAGCAGTGGCGGCGGAGCTGGGCGCGGAACTCGAGGTGCTCGAGAGCACGAGCGAGAGCGACGTCGCCGCGCACCTCGCGGTCGCCATCGCCGAGCAGCCCGCAGTCATCATCGGACTCGGCGACGGCGTGCTCTCCGATTTCGATCCGGCCGCGGCATCCAATCTTTCGCAGCAGTTTCTGCTTGTGGGCAGCGAAGCCCCCGAGCCGACGAGCAACCTCACCGCCGCAAGCTTTCGCATCTGGGAGGGCCTCTACCTCGCCGGAGTGGGCGCCGCCACGTCCGGCCCGGTGACCATCGTCGCTCCGACCGGCGACCCGTACGTCGACGCGCAGGTGCGCCGATTCACCGAGGGAGCCGGCGACTCCGACGTAACAATCACAAGCGGCGAGCGATTGGATGTCGCGTGCGACACCATCACGCACACCGACGTTGCGCTGCGCGAGTCACTCGCAGCTGTGCTGGCCGGCGACACGGGCGGCGTCTGGAGCTTCGGAGTTGCGGAGCACGCCGTCGAGCTCGACCCGAGTTGCGCCGGCGCGCGCTCCCCCGAAGTTGCGACCGCCAGCGAGCAGATCGCGCGCGGCGAGATCGAGGTGACTGATCCGCTGTACGTGCCGTAAGCAGTCATTGGTCGAGTGCGAGCGTATCGACATGTCGTTGGTCGAGTGCGAGCGCCAGCGAGTGTATCGAGACCTAGGTGGAAGGTTTCGATACGGCCGTGAACGGCCTACTCAACCAGCGACATGTCGTTGGTCGAGTGCGAGCGCCAGCGAGTGTATCGAGACCTAGGGAGCGGGTTTCGATACGGCCGTGAACGGCCTACTCAACCAGCGAGATGTCGTTGGTCGAGTGCGAGCGCTAGCGAGTGTATCGAGACCTCGAGTCAGGTTTCGATACGGCCGTATACGGCCTACTCAACCAGCGAGATGTCGTTGGTCGAGTGCGGGCGCTAGCGAGTGTATCGAGACCCCGAGTCGGGTTTCGATACGGCGCTGGCGCGCCTACTCAACCAGCGACTAGCGGCCTACTTGGGCGGGTAGAGGTACGAAATGACGTCGGTCGCCGGGATGGTTCGCTTGCCGTACAGGTGATCGCTCGAGTGGTTGTACTCCTCGATCGTCACCGTTCCGTCGTCGTTGACCGACTTGACGTAGCCCACGTGATACCCGAACCAGGCGACCGAACCCTTGACCGGAACCGTGCTTGTCTTCCAGCCGTGGCCCTCCCAGGCCGACTTCCACTGGTACGCGTTTCCGCCGTTGGGGGTGAGGTTGTGCCAGTCCCACTTGAACGGAGCCTTCGTCGAGCCGGCATCAACATTGAGACGCCAGGCCACGAAGTCGACGCACTCGCGGTAGTAGTAGTTGAGCGGCGAGAGGCCACCGCCCTGGTTGTTCGAGAGCTCGGAGAACCAGGGGTAGTCGTCGCCCTTCTCGAGCGCTCCCGACTTCATGTACGCCTCGTAGTTGGCGATCTTGATCGCGTTGTCGCGCTGCCCGGCAAGGTCGGTCGCCGCGGTCGCGCTGAACACGTCGCGCTCCGTTGCGTCGAGCACAACATCGCTCGAGACCGAGAGGCTTGCCTCGGCGATCTTCGCGTTCGGGTTCGTCGGCGCCGCGAGCAGATCGGAATCCGAATCTGCGAAAGCGAAAGCCGGGATACAGGCCGACGCGAAGAATCCGGCAACAGCGAGAATCGTCGCGAACGACGAGACCTTCTTCTTGGCCGACGACTTCTTCTTCACAACCGTCGAACGCGGCTTGGATGCTACGGACTTCTGCCTCAACGACCGACGAACTTGTGCGGCACCACTTTTCGCAGTTGCGCGCGCCGCCGGAGCCTCGAGCACCGGCTCTGCGACAACAGACTCAGACGAAAAAACCTCAGGTCGCGGGACCTGAGGTGTGGGGATTGCGGGTGCGGAAGCCGCAGCCTGGGCGGCCCGGGCTTCCCGCCGCGTGAGATGTGCGGTGGCGATCGGTGCGACGGCGACAGTCGCTGCGGCAGCGGGAGCGACGGGAGCAGGAGCACCGGCGGCAGCCAGTCGTGCTTCGCGGCGGGTGCGCGGAGCCGCGACATCCACACCGCTAATTGGAGCTGCGCCCTGAGCCGTTGCCCCGCCGAAGAGCTCAGAGAGCCCGTCACCGGAGGTCGTTTCGCGCGCAGAACTCAACAGCAAACCTTCCGGGGCCAAGGCGGGTAGGACTCGTGATCTAGGGGATCAACTAGAGGAGTCTATGCGAGCGAATGCAATTATCACAACTTGATAACTAGTCACCGAACGTCGATAAATAATCACGCAGCGGGCGCGAGGTATTCCTCCCAATCGGGCAGTGCGCGCTCGACGCCACGCACCATCCATGACCCGCCGTGGGGCGGACGCGGCTGCATGCGCAGCGTCCAGTTCATCTCGCTCGGCGTGCGGTCACCCTTGATGTTGTTGCACTTGAGGCAGCAGGCGACGAGGTTCTCCCACGAATCCTTGCCACCGCGCGAGCGAGGCATGATGTGGTCGATCGTCGACGCTGAGTTGCCGCAGTATCCGCAACGGCTGTTGTCGCGGCGCAGTACACCGCGGCGCGAGACGGGGATGCTTCGCCCGCTCGGCAGGCGCACGTAACGGCGCAGAATGATCACGCTCGGGCGCTCCCACTCCCCCGACTGCCCGTACACGGGGTGATCGGCATCCGAGAGGATGACCGTCGCTTTCTGATTCATCACGAGCACGAGTGCTCGCTTGAATGACACAACGGCCAGGGGCTCGTATCCGGCGTTTAAAACGAGAGTGCGCATGAGGGTCCTTACGAAAGCGCCTGCACGGCTTGCAGGCATTCGAACTGCGGGTTCTCGGTGACGCGACTACTCAAAGCGAGCGGGTAAACAAAAAGGCACTGTCGAAAAGACAGTGCCTAGTGATTACTCGTGCGTATGACTACGCACGATTGTCCGCTGTGCCGTATGCGAAAGCGCGCGCGAGCATCCACGGTTTGGATGCTTCGCTTGCCTTGCATTGGGCTCTCCCAGTACTCAGTGTTACCAAGAGCTATAGGGTAACCCACTTGGGTAGCGCCGCAAGAACGTGGCGCGCCGGTCGTGCCGACGGCTCAGAGACCGACGTAGATGTGAACTGCGACCTCGTTCGGAAGCTCGAGCCCTTCACCGAACCCATCGACCTCGACGAACACGTAGCTGCCGGCGGCCGAGATCCTTGCGGTTGCCCCGGGCATCGCACCCGCGGAGCGCAACTGCTGCAGAAGCTCGGGCTCGAACTGCACGGGCTCTCCGAGGCGACGGATGACGCCACTGATCGGTTCCGTCTTGCCCGACACTGCCTCGACGAGGTTCACAACGCCGTCCATAAACGCGGGGGCCGCGGGCGAACCGAGCTCCGCAAGACCGGGGATCGGGTTGCCGTAGGGCGACTCCGTGGGGTGATCGAGAAGCTCGAGCACGCGGCGCTCGACCTGTTCGCTCATCACGTGCTCCCAGCGGCAGGCCTCGTCGTGCACGTAGGCCCAGTCGAGTCCGATGACGTCGGCGAGCAGGCGCTCTGCGAGGCGGTGCTTACGAAGAACGTGAACTGCCTTGCTGCGACCGGCTTCGGTGAGTTCGAGGTGGCGGTCGCCTTCGACCACTACAAGTCCGTCGCGTTCCATGCGGCCGATGGTCTGGCTCACGGTGGGGCCAGAGTGGCCGAGGCGCTCGGAGATTCGGGCGCGCAGGGGCACAATGTGCTCTTCTTCGAGGTCAAGAATTGTTCGAAGGTACATCTCGGTGGTGTCAACGAGATCGGTCATAAGAGGCCCTCCAGCTGGCGCGTTACTGACACAAGACTAGTTGTTCGACCCCCGTGCTTGCCGACGGCGCGTCCGCGACTCGGGTGAACAATAGAATTGGCCAATGGCGACCATTACCATCCCCACTGACCTCCTTCCCGTTGACGGACGTTTTGGCTGCGGCCCGTCCAAGGTTCGTCCAGAGCAGCTCGCGTATCTCGCGGGTACCGGCGCCGCACTGTTCGGCACCTCGCACCGCCAGGCTCCGATCAAAGACCTCGTCGGCCGCGTGCGCACCTCTCTCGGTTCGCTCTTCGACATTCCCGAGGGTTACGAGGTCATCCTGGGCAACGGTGGCTCAACAGCTTTCTGGGATGCCGCGGCATTCGGCCTCATCCGCGACCGCGGTGAGTTTCTGACCTTCGGCGAGTTCGGATCGAAGTTCGCCGGCGCCGCGAAGGCCCCGTTCCTCACCGCGCCGCACGTCATCAACGCCCCGGCCGGTTCGCGCGCCGAGGTCGAGATCATCGACGGCGTCGACATCTACGCCTGGCCGCAGAACGAGACGTCGACGGGTGTGATGGCACCGGTTCGCCGTGTCGACGTTGACGCTCTCACGGTGATCGACGCGACATCCGCCGCCGGTGGAATCCATTTCGACGCCTCGCAGGCCGACGTCTACTACTTCGCACCGCAGAAGAACTTCGCATCAGACGGCGGACTCTGGTTCGCCCTCTTCTCCCCCGCCGCCATCGCGCGCGTCGAAGAGATCGCCGCGTCGGGTCGCTACATTCCCGAGTTCCTGTCACTCAAGAATGCTGTCGACAACTCGCGCCTCAACCAGACGCTCAACACCCCGGCGATCTCGACGCTTCTGCTGCTCGAGAACCAGCTCGACTGGATTCACGGCAACGGCGGACTCGCCTGGGCCGACGCCCGCACGCGCGAGTCGTCGAACCTGCTCTACGACTGGGCCGCAACAACGACCTTCGCCACCCCGTTCGTTGAGAACCCCGAGCACCGCTCGCAGGTTGTCGTGACAATCGATTTCTCAGACGACGTGGATGCGACGGCTGTCGCCAAGACGTTGCGCGCAAACGGAATCGTCGACACCGACCCGTACCGCAAACTCGGACGCAACCAGCTGCGCGTCGCAACCTTCACCGCGATCGAGCCCGACGACGTGCGCGCGCTCATCGCGTCGATCGACTACGTAGTCGGGGCGCTCTAACCCCGCTCGGTGGTTGAGTGGGCCGCCCGCGGCCGTATCGAAACCCAACCGGGCCTCGGCTTCGCTCGGCCACCGGTGGTTGAGTAGGCCGCCCGCGGCCTCGGCTTCGCTCGACCACCGGTGGTTGAGTAGGCCGTCCGCGGCCGTATCGAAACCCAGCCGGGCCTCGACTTCGCTCGGCCTGGTCTCGACTTCGCTCGACCACCGGTGGTTGAGTAGGCCGCCCGCGGCCGTATCGAAACCAGATCGAGCGCAGATCACTGTTCTTTAACGCAGACTCCGGTTAAACAGGCCACCCGAAAGCGGCCTGTTTAACCGGAACGTCTGAGGGGGAAGCGTCCTCGGGTGTTGAGCAGGCGCACCAGCGCCGTATCGAAACCAGGCACGCCTCGGCTTCGCTCGGCCTGGTCTCGACAAGCTCGACCACCGGCTCAGAAACTAGACCTCGCGCAGACCCTCGTCGAGGTCGTCATCGTCAGAATCGTCGTCGCCATCGTCATCGAGGTCGTCGTCTTCGTCGTCGGAATCGTCGTCGTCGGTGTCGTCGTCCTCATCGGGATCGTCGTCTTCGTCTTCGTCGGAATCATCAGAGTCGTCAGACTCTGCGAGATCGATGTCGACACCGTCGAGGTCGCCGCCGTGGAGCACGTCGCTTCCGAGGTCGTCATCGTCGTCATCGTCTGAGTCCGCGCCATCCACGTCGTCAGATTCTTCGGAAGTCTCTGAAGCCGAGGCCTCCTGTGCTGCTTTGTAGTCGGCGAGACGGTCGCTCCACGGCACCCAGTCGGGTGCGAGAAGTGCCCCCTCTGCGGGGATGAGCTCGGTCTCGAGCACGCTCGGGGCGCCCTCGTCGAGGGTCGAGAGGCTGACCGTCCAGCGCCAGCCCGGGTAACCGGAGAGCGCGGACTCGAACTGCACCGAGACGACACCCTCGGAGACATCGATGACTCCTGCGGGATCGCCGATCGATTCGTCGGGGGTGATCTCGAGGAGAGCCTCGCGGGCCACCTCGAACAACAACGGGTCGTGCCCGTTAGCGAGCTCAGGCATCGAGTTCGTCAGCGAAACGGCGCAGCAGCTGGGCGATCTTCGCACCGTGCGCCTTGTCGGGGTAACGGCCGCGCTTGAGATTCGAGCCGATGCCGTCGAGCACCTTCACGAGGTCTTCGACGTGGATCGCCATGTCGTCGGCTGAGCGACGGTTGAGCTTCGCGAGCGACGGTGGCGACTCGAGTACACGCACGGAGAGTGCCTGCGCGCCCTTCTTTCCGTCGGCGATGCCGAACTCGAGCTTCGTGCCGGCCTTAACACCCGTGGTGCCAGCGGGCAGCGCGGACGCATGCAAAAAGACCTCCTGGCCGTCATCAGAACTGATGAAGCCGAAGCCTTTCTCCTCGTCGTAAAACTTGACCTTGCCGGTTGGCATCTCGTAACTCCCTTATGGATGGTGCTCTGGGGACTCGCGGCCAGCGTTGTGGCCCTATCCTTGTGACTGTGGCACAAAATTCCCCAGTAGACACCAATCGTAGCCAACGAGTGATCGCCTACATGATCGCGTCTTCAATTGGTCTGTCGATCATCGCTATCTTCGTGAACCTTGGCGCGTCGTTTCTCGGCGTCGACAAGACCGCTGGCATCTGGAACATGATCACCCTTCTTCCCACGGTTGGCCTTCCGATCGGGTTCATCCTGATCTTCGTTTTGCTGATCATGAACGTCATTTCGCGCGGTCGCGCCGCTAGGGATGCCGGTAAGCAGTAGCTCTGCCCTCGCGCTTGCAGCACGTCTGCGCGTGGACAGCGACGAGGAGCTCGTTGCCCTCCTGCGCGCCCGGGAAGTTCGCGACTCAGGTATTCGCGATTTCTTCGACCTTGCCGAGAAACTTCTCGACCCCGCGTCTATTCAGCTCGCGCTGTCGAGGCTCGATCGGCCGACGCTCGCTGTCGTGTCGGCGCTCGGTTCTGGCGCAACGTCGGGCGACGAGCGCTCGCTCAGCATCGCCCGCGAGTGGGGCCTCGTCGTCGAGACCGACGGCGTCTGGTCGACCTTCGATGCCGTAACAAACGTGCTGCAGGGCTGGCCAGCGATCGGCCTGCCGTCGGCTGCCGAACTCGCCGAACCCGCACCGACAACACTCGAGCCGGTCAGCACGGTCGACCTTGCCGTGACGGATGCCGCGGCATCCGATCGCGCTTTCGCTACTACTGCGGGCGTCGCCGAGATCGTCGCGGCCGTCGAGCGCACCCCGGCGCGGGAACTCGCGCGCGGCGGCATCGCGCTTCCCGACTCGCGGCGACTGGCCGAGGCGGCGTCGATCGACCTCGCCGACGTTCCCGCTCTGCAACGCATCGCCGAGAACGCGGGACTCATCGCGCTCGAGGGCGGCTTCTGGTTCGCGAGCGACACGGCGAACGACTGGATGCTGCGCTCAACGGCCGAACGCTGGTCGACTCTCGCGGGCGCCTGGCTCGAGCGCCTTCCCGATGACATTCGCGAACTGCTCGGCGACAGGTCGCGCGCGCTGTGGGGCGAGCACTTCGAGGAGTATCTGCGCTGGTTCTTCCCCGCGGGCGGCGAGCGCATGCTCGAACGGGTCGCAACGCACACCCGGGCAGCCGCACTTCTCGGCATCATCGTCAACCAGGCGCCGAGTTCGCCGGGCACGGCGCTGCTTTCAAGCGGTGTGGATGTCGCGGCCGACGTGATGGCAACGCACTTCCCGCGCGAGGTCGACGGTGTCTACCTTCAGCATGACCTCACGATCGTCTCCCCCGGGCCGCTTGCACCCGCGCTCGACGCACGCCTGCGCACGATGGCCGACATCGAGAGTAGGGCGCTTGCCTCGACCTACCGCATGTCGTCGTCGAGCCTCAATCGTGCACTGAGCCTCGGTGAGACTGCCGCATCAATCACGACCTTCCTTGAGGGCATCTCGCTGACCGGCATTCCGCAACCTCTCGCGTACGTGATTGCCGAGTCAGCAGCGCGCTACGGACTCGTTCGCGTCGGCACCGTCGACCAGGAGCTCGTACCCGGGTCTGTCGTGCGCCGCGCCTACGTGCGCTCGAGTGACGAGTCGCTGCTGCGCACGATCCGCGTCGACCAGGGACTCTCGCCGCTCAGCCTCACCGAGTCGAGCGACGGTCGCCTCACGAGCCGCTTCGACGCAGCGACGGTTTTCTGGGCCCTCGCCGACGCGCGCTACCCCGTTATTGCCGAGGCCACCGACGGATCGGTGCTCTCGCTCGAGCGCGCTCGCCCGCCACAGGCCGCGCGCGCAACCGCGACCGACCACGCCGTGAGCATCGTCGAGCGACTACGCCTGCTCGCCTACGAGGAGCCGGGAGCGCACGGCGCGGCATGGATCGAACACCAGTTGGATGTCGCGATCAGAGCGAAGGTAACCATCACGGTCACGGTGACGATGCCCGACGGTAGCGACATCCACTATCTGGTTCAGCCGACCAGCCTCGCGAGCGGACGCCTACGCGCACTCGATCGCACGTCAGACATCGAACGCACCCTGCCGCTCTCGCACATCACGGCCGTCACAGGGGCGTAGTGCGGCACTGCCAGCATTGGCGACCACCGCACAACTAAACTGTCGAGGTGAATTCGCCGGAGGTACCAAACGGCCCGCTTATCGTTCAGAGTGACAGGACCGTGCTGCTCGAGGTGGCTCACCCTGACGCGGATGATGCGCGGCATGACCTGAGCGTGTTCGCCGAGCTCGAGCGGGCGCCCGAACACATCCACACCTATCGCATCACGCGACTCGGACTGTGGAACGCTCGCGCCGCCGGCCACACCGCCGCCGACATGCTTGCGACGCTCGAGAAGTATTCGCGCTTCGCGATTCCGCAGAGCGTCTCTGTCGACATCACCGAGACCGTCGGACGCTACGGTCGCCTCGTCATCGAGCGCGACGCCGAAGGCACACTTCTGCTGACGGCGACCGACCGCACGGTGCTTGCCGAGATCCGTCGTTCGCGCAAGATCGCCGAGCTGCTGTTCGAGCAGCGCGACGAGAACACCGTTGTGATGCAGCAGTGGGCGCGCGGCGAGCTCAAGCAGCAGCTGCTCAAGCTCGGCTGGCCCGCAGAAGACAACGCGGGCTACACTCCCGGCACGCCGCACGAGATCGCACTCAACAACGCCGACGGCTGGGCTCTGCGCGACTACCAGAACAAGGCGGTCAAGAGCTTCTATGACAACGGCTCTGGCGTAGTCGTTCTCCCCTGCGGCGCCGGCAAGACCCTCGTCGGCGCGGGTGCCATGGCGACCGGCAAGACAACGACGCTCATCCTCGTGACCAACACCGTCTCTGCGCGCCAGTGGCGGGCCGAGCTCATCAAGCGCACGACTCTCACAGAAGACGAGATCGGTGAGTACTCCGGCCAGGTCAAAGAAGTCAAGCCGGTAACGATCGCGACCTACCAAATTCTCACGGCGAAGCGTAAGGGCGAGTACGCCCACCTCGCGCTGCTCGACGCCCTCGACTGGGGCCTCGTGATTTACGACGAGGTGCACCTGCTTCCGGCTCCCGTGTTCAAGCTCACCGCAGAGCTTCAGGCCCGCCGCCGCCTCGGCCTCACCGCGACCCTCGTGCGCGAGGATGGCCGCGAGGGCGACGTGTTCAGCCTCATCGGCCCCAAGCGCTTCGACGCACCGTGGAAAGAGATCGAGGCCCAGGGCTTCATCTCGCCCGCCGCCTGTTTCGAGGTGCGCGTCGACCTGCCCGAGAGCGAGCGGCTCGAGTACGCGGCATCCGCCGATGATGAGAGGTACCGCCTCGCGGCGACGGCTCCCGCCAAGCTCGGTGTTGTGCGCAAGCTCGTCGACAAGCACAAGGGCGAGCGCATTCTTGTGATCGGCCAGTACCTCGACCAGATCGAGCAGCTCGCCGACTCGCTCAACGCGCCCTCGCTGACCGGAGCGACGCCCATCGCGGAGCGCGAGCGACTGTACGAGTCGTTCCGCAACGGCGAGACCAAGGTGCTCGTTGTGTCGAAGGTCGCGAACTTCTCAGTCGACCTGCCCGAGGCATCCGTCGCGATTCAGGTCTCCGGATCCTTCGGCTCGCGACAAGAAGAAGCCCAGCGCCTCGGCCGCCTGCTGCGCCCGAAAGACTCGGGGCTCAGCGCCAACTTCTACACCCTCGTCGCGCGCGACACCGTCGACCAGGACTTCGCGCAGAACCGCCAGCGCTTCCTCGCGGAGCAGGGCTACAGCTACACGATTCTCGACGCACACGACCTTTAAGCGGGGTGGATGTCGCGGGCGCAGCGGCACCACATAGACAGTTGAGCCGCTACGCCCAGCTAGCACTCAGGCAACACGCAGATACTTGGCTCATGAGTGACGGACCAAAGATTCTCATCGTTGACGACGAACCGAACATTCGCGACCTTCTGACCACAAGCTTGCGTTTCGCAGGCTTCGCGGTTCGTGCCGTGGGCAACGGAGCACAGGCCATTTCTGCCGTGCTCGAGGAGGAGCCCGATCTCATAATCCTTGACGTTATGCTTCCGGACATCAACGGCTTCGGAGTGACGAAGCGACTGCGTGCGAGCGGCTACACCGCCCCCATTCTCTTCCTCACGGCGAAGGACGACACCGAAGACAAGATCACCGGTCTTACGGTCGGCGGCGACGACTACGTCACTAAGCCCTTCAGCCTCGATGAGATCGTTGCGCGCATCAAGGCGATCCTTCGTCGCACGATGGTCGACGACGAAGAAGCCGTCATCCGCGCCGGCGAGCTCACGATGGACCAGGACACTCACGAGGTCACCATCGGTTCAGAGCAGGTCGAGCTTTCGCCCACCGAGTTCAAGCTTCTGCGCTACCTCATGCTGAACCCGAACAGGGTTCTGTCGAAGGCACAGATTCTTGATCACGTCTGGGAGTACGACTTCAACGGCGACGCTGGAATCGTTGAGAGCTACATCTCGTACCTGCGACGCAAGCTTGACCAGTACTCGGAAGAGCCGGTTATCCAGACCAAGCGCGGCTTCGGTTACATGCTTAAAGCTGCGCGCGTCTAGCGATTTTTTCGCTGAACACCCACGTGCAGCTGCACAAGCGATAATCAAGTAATGCACGACCGAATCTTTAGGCGATGGAACGCGGTTTCGCTGCGCACCAAAGTCACGGGCGTAAGCGTTCTACTTTTGACCTTCGGTCTTCTCGTCTCCGGACTCGGCTCGATGTACGTACTCAAGAGCTACCTGACCGACGAGGTCGTTGACGCACGAATCACAAACATCATGCGGCAGCTCACCAACAAGGTCGTACGCATCAGCGACACCAGTGCGGGCGTCTCGTGCACGATCGCCGAGGGTGTTCCCGATTACTACATCGCGGTACTCGACGTGCACGGAGCCGTGCTCTGCAGCAACCGCGAGGGCGATGTCTCGCACCCCGATGAGGCGGAACTCAAAGAGACCTTCCTGCGCGCAGACGCCCTGACTTTCACGGTCGGCGCCGACCCGGCCCCAGGCCAGTGGCGCGTGCAAACGGTGCCCGACACGATGGAGAACTCCGGGCAGTTCGTCTACATCACCGTCGGGCAGAGTCTCGCAGAAACCGATGCGCTCATCGCGCGATACTCCGCGATCTTCTTGTTCTTCGGACTCACGGTCGTCGCACTCGGGGCCGCGCTGACCCGGCTGCTCGTGACATCCACCTTTAATCCGCTTCGCGAAGTCGAGGCGACGGCCGCGCGTTTCGCAGCCGGCGACTTCAGCCAGCGCATGGGCGGCGCAACCCCGAACACCGAGGTCGGGCGACTCAACCGCTCGCTCAACTCGATGCTTGCGCGCATCGACAGGGCCTTCGCCGACCGCGCGAAGACGATCGACCAGATGCGCCGCTTCGTCGGCGATGCCTCACACGAGTTGCGCACTCCCCTCGTCTCGGTTCGCGGCTACGCCGAGTTGTACCGCATGGGTGCTCTCACCAAGCCTGAGGATGTCGCGCAGGCCATGGAACGCATCGAGAAGGAGGCGATCCGCATGGGCGAGCTCGTCACCGATCTTCTCGAACTTGCGCGAATCGACGAAGCGAAGCCGCTGCAGCTCACGGCCGTCGACCTCATCCCGATCGCGCGCGATGCCTCGCTCGACACCATGGCGGCCTCGCCCGACCGGTCAGTAACGGTCGTTGTGAAGGTGCACGAGATCGAGCTGCAGGTGGAGCCGGCTCCGGAGCCCGAGGTTGTGCCGACGACGACGAAGCCGGTGGCGACATCCAAGCCCATTGCTTTTGCTGGTGCGACGCTCGCGCGCCTTCGTTGGCTGCGCTCGCGTGCCGTCAAGCCGCTCGAAGAGACGGTGCCCGCAGCCCAGGAGATTCGCGCGCACGTCAAGGTGCTCGCCGAAGAGAACAAGATTCGCCAGGTGCTCACCAACCTCATCGGCAATGCCGTGCGATTCACTCCATCGGATAGCCCGATCGAGATCGGTGTTGAGGTCGACGAGGCCGCCTCGCTCGCGATTCTCTCGGTGATTGACCACGGAGAGGGAATTCCCGAGCAGATTCGCGACAAGATCTTCCAGCGCTTCTGGCGGGCCGACTCGTCGCGCAACCGCGACACCGGCGGCTCTGGCCTCGGCCTCGCGATCGTGGCGTCGATCGTCGCCGCACACAAGGGCGAAGTGCAGGTCGTTGAAACGCCCGGCGGCGGGGCAACCTTCCGCGTGCTGCTTCCTCTCCTTCAGCCTGGGCAGGAGCCCGCGCTTCCCACAGGTTCGGCTTCCTAGGCTCCAGACAGCGCTCGCGAGTTCTACCGTCTCGGGTATGACTCAATTCACCGTAGACAGCGAAGCACTCAACACAACGTCCGGCGCCGCGCGAGCGACGATCGGGCGCATCCAATCAGAAGTCACCGGGCTCAACGGCCAACTCACAGCCCTCGAGGGTTCGTGGACGGGCCAGGCCGCGGCGGCGTTCCAATCGGCGGCGGCAGACTGGCGCGGGCACCAGCAGCGCATCGAAGAGCTGCTCACTGCCCTCAGCCAGGCGCTCGGCCAGGCCGGGCAGCACTACGCAGAGACGGAGGCGGCGAACGCGCGGCTGTTCGGGCGGTAGGCGGCGCCCGCGTAGTTGTATTCGGCGGTTCAACGCAGAACGGGCGGCTCCCCGAAGGGAACCGCCCGTTCTGACTAAGAAGCTGGACTTAGAAGTCCATGCCACCCGACGGGTCACCCATCGGAGCGGGGTTCTTCTCGGGCTTGTCGGCGACAACTGCCTCAGTCGTGAGGAAGAGGCCGGCGATCGACGCGGCGTTGAGCAGCGCGGAACGCGTTACCTTTACCGGGTCGTTGATGCCTGCTGCGAGCATGTCGACGTACTCGCCGGTTGCGGCGTTGAGGCCCTGGCCAACCGGGAGGTTGCGAACCTTGTCGACGACAACACCGGGCTCGAGGCCCGCGTTGAGGGCGATCTGCTTGAGCGGAGCGTCGATTGCTACGCGCACGATGTTCGCGCCCGTTGCCTCGTCGCCGGTCAGGCCGGTCACTGCTGCAGACTCGAAAGCGATCTTGCCGGCCTGGATGAGGGCGACGCCACCACCGGCGACGATGCCCTCTTCGACTGCTGCCTTTGCGTTGCGCACTGCATCCTCGATGCGGTGCTTGCGCTCCTTGAGCTCAACCTCGGTTGCGGCTCCAGCCTTGATGACTGCAACTCCACCGGCGAGCTTCGCGAGGCGCTCCTGGAGCTTCTCGCGGT
>Ga0247805_1000091_pt1 | contig 71629 bp, 56 predicted proteins | sample UWRJL044104R1_FD_180930 | JGI IMG/M metagenome (GOLD analysis project Ga0247805, IMG submission 180930) | Plant litter microbial communities from Arlington Agricultural Research Station in Wisconsin, United States - UWRJ-L044-104R-1 | ecosystem: Environmental > Terrestrial > Plant litter >...
AGGTGGCGGAATCCTGTTTATTACTGAAGGTGTTTTCGGAATGCGTGGCCAGCAAGGAAAATTGAAAGAGATCGTGGCAATGAAGGAAAAATACAATTTCCGTTTGTTGGTTGATGATGCCCATGGTTTCGGAACTTTGGGAAAGACCGGTGCCGGAGCAGGCGAGGAGCAAGGTTGCCAAGATGGAATCGACGTTTATTTTTCAACTTTTGCAAAATCAATGGCAAGCATCGGAGCCTTTATCGCAGCAGATAAAGATATTATCGATTATTTGAAATACAATCTTCGTTCTCAAATGTTTGCAAAATCGTTGCCAATGATTCAAACCGTTGGTGCCTTGAAACGTTTGGAATTGCTAAGAAATCATCCAGAATTGAAAGACAAGCTTTGGGAAAATGTAAACGCATTGCAAAGCGGATTGAAATCAAGAGGGTTTAATATCGGAGATACAAATACTTGTGTAACGCCAGTTTATTTGGAAGGAAGTATTCCGGAAGCAATGGTGATGGTAAATGATCTGAGGGAAAATTACGGTATTTTCCTTTCAATCGTGGTGTATCCGGTAATTCCAAAAGGTATTATCTTGTTGAGGATGATTCCAACTTCTTCCCATACTTTGGCAGATATCGATGAAACACTTTCAGCTTTTGAAGCAATTCGTGAGAAACTGGAAAACGGAACGTATAAAAAGATTGCCGAAGCTACAACGGTTGACGTATCATAATCCTGTACAATCGATTATAATCAAATCCATCAGCTTCTAGCTGGTGGATTTTTTATTTAGAAAATATTTAGGGCAGTTGCAATTGATACTTTTTGTACTTTTATGCAACCTAATCAAATAAAAAAATATGAAAAAGTCAATTTTAGCAATGGCAGTTGCTCTTGTCTTGATGGTTTCTTGTAAAAAAGAAGTCAAGGAAGAAGTAGTCATGCCAACAGTCCAGGATGAGATGCCTGTAGAAGAACCGGCGGTAAAAGAATGTTATTCGGCAATCATAAAGAAAGATACGATTTTGTTGAACCTGACAATCAAGGATAGCAGTCTTGAGCAAGGTGAATTGCATTATAATTTCTTTGAAAAGGATAAGAACCAAGGAACGCTTGCGGGTACCTTTAAAGGAGATACACTTTTTGCGGACTACACTTTTATGTCTGAAGGGAAATCTTCCGTGAGAGAGGTTGTATTCCTTAAAAAAGGCAACATCTTTATCGAGGGGTATGGCGATGTTGAAGAGAAAGACGGCAAAACGGTTTTCAAGGATAAGAAGAAACTGTTTTTTGATAGCAAGATTGTCCTTTCGAAAACAGATTGCAAATAAGGGAGGTTATATTTAAACACAAATTGCACTAATTTCCACGAATAGATTTGTGAAAATTAGTGCAATTTGTGTCTATGTTTTTATAAAGTCTAAGAAGTAATTATTTTTTTGATTACCCTTAATTTATGGGTGTGCCGATTGATTTCGGAATTGAAAATTCCAAGATGGTCCAACCTGTCGATTCTTACTTTTCCACTTGCGTGGATGATGTAATTGTCGTCCATGATGATGCCGACGTGAATGATTCGTCCTTCTTCATTATCAAAAAAGGCAAGATCTCCGGGCTCGCTTTCTTCGATAAAGCTCAAAGCTTCTCCTTGTGTGGCTTGTTGTGAAGCGTCCCTTAAAAGTTTATGCCCGTTAAGTTTGTAAACCATTTGTGTAAAACCGGAGCAATCGATTCCAAAAGGTGTTTTCCCGCCCCACAAATACGGAGCATTCAGATACATGAATGCAGTATTCACAAGGTTTGATTTTGGCTTGACGCCGCTTATCTTCATTCCTTCGAAATCAAAATTTTCCTTGTTGATTTCGCCATGGTTTAAAAAGGACAGGGAAGACCCAAGGGGAATGGGCATCAACAGGTTGTTTGGAGCAGAAACATATTCTACCAGATCTGAATTCAGGATGATGGCATCGTTCGTGAGTTGATTGTATTCCGATTCGGAAACCGGCTGGTATTGTTTGGTGTCGATCCAGCCTTCGTAATCATCAAACTGAAGTTTGATTCTTGTCCATTGCTTCTGCTGTTCCAATACCTTGAAATGTTCGCCAAATAAAACCTGGGAAACAATTTCGCTTCTATCAGTAGCTTCGGCTCTTAATGGGATGTTGGCCAGGTTGCAAATTCCGAACATTCAGTTTTCTTTAAATTATAAATGATGAATTCTAAATTTTAAAATGAAATTAATCATTTGAAATCTAAAATTCACCATTCAAAGATATAAAATTTTTTATGCTCTTTCGATAACAATTGCAGAAGCACCGCCACCTCCGTTGCAAATTGCAGCGGCACCAATTTTAGCATTGTTTTGTTCCAATACATTGATAAGCGTAACGATGATCCTAACTCCCGAACATCCAAGGGGATGACCTAAAGAAACTGCACCACCGTTAACGTTTATCTTGTCATTGTCCAGGTCTAGAATTTTTGCATTGGCCAATCCAACAACTGCAAAAGCCTCGTTGAATTCAAAAAAGTCAACATCGCTGATGGCAATTCCAGCCTTGTCTAAAGCTTTTGGTAAAGCTTTTGCTGGGGAAGTTGTAAACCATTTTGGTTCCTGTGCAGCATCTGCATAGCTTTTGATGTAAGCCAAAGGTTTCAAGCCTAATGCTAATGCTTTCTCTTCACTCATCAAGACTACAGCCGCAGCACCATCGTTGATTGTTGATGCGTTTGCAGCAGTAACAGTTCCATCTTTAGTGAAAACAGCGTTAAGGGCGGGAATCTTGTCTAATTTGACATTGGTATATTCTTCGTCCTTGGTAACCATAATCGGGTCACCTTTTCTTTGCGGGACGGCAACTGGTACAATTTCATTGTCAAATTTTCCAGCATCCCAGGCTTTTGCAGAACGCTCGTATGATTGAATTGCAAAATTATCTTGTTCTTCTCTTGAAATCTTATATTCGGTTGCACACAGATCTGCACAAACTCCCATTGCATTATTGTCGTAAGCATCGGTAAGGCCGTCTTTTTGCATACCGTCAACCATAGAAGCTGGACCAAATTTGTATCCATTTCTAAGATGTACATAATGTGGAATCAAGCTCATGTTTTCCATACCGCCTGCAACGATAATTTCAGCATCTCCAGCCATAATAGCCTGAGCACCCTGCATTACAGCTTTCATTCCAGAGGCGCAAACCTTATTGATTGTTGTTGCAATAACAGTGTTTGGTAAACCTGCCAAAAGAGCTGCCTGTCTTGCCGGAGCTTGGCCAACACCTGCCTGGACAACATTGCCCATCAAGACTTCATCAACTGAATTTGGGTCTAAATTTATTTTTTCTAAAGCACCTTTTATAGCTACAGCACCCAATTGCGGGGCAGTAACAGTAGATAAAGCACCCATAAAACTTCCAATTGGCGTTCTCACAGCCGAAACGATTACAACTTTTTTATTCATAACAGGTTGATTGTTTATTTAAGTTGCGAATTTAATCAATTATTTAGTATTTATAAACGTCTTATTAAATTTAATTCAAAAAACAACTGATTTTTAAAGCAAAAATAGATTTTAATACAGTGTTGTTGTAAGAGCAATAGGCTTTGTTGAAATAGCAATTCTGAATTGGATTTTTCTCTAAAATTGTCCGAAAATAATCGATTAGGAAAAATCATATAAAATATTGAAAATAGTATCCTGTTGATTGTGAGGTGTTTTTAAGGAGGATGAAAAAAAAGTGTAAAAAAAACGTTTTTTTTGTTGTAGAATATAGAATGTTACCCTACATTTGCAACCGCTTAAAAGATATACGTTCATTGAGCATTGGAGAGTTGCCTGAGCGGCCGAAAGGACATGTTTGCTAAACATGCGTATGGGAAACTGTACCAAGGGTTCGAATCCCTTACTCTCCGCTTTTTTGCACCACGGGGTGTAGCGTAGCCCGGTTATCGCGCCTGCTTTGGGAGCAGGAGGCCGCAGGTTCGAATCCTGCCACCCCGACAAGAATAAACTTTTTCCATTTAAGTTTTAAAAGAAAAATGGAGGCATAGCTCAGCTGGATAGAGCACCTGCCTTCTAAGCAGGCGGTCGAAGGTTCGAATCCTTCTGCCTTCACAGGAAACCACTCAATTGAGTGGTTTTTTTGTTTTTGGACATTTTAAAATTAAACTATCGGGTACAGTAATTTTAATTCAAAGACTATTTCTTGTCAATATAGGTCTTGTTACCGCTTGAGTTGATGTAGTATTGGCCGCCTTTTGGTCCTGTATAAAGTTTCTTCCCGTTGTAAGTTCCGGTAACCTTGTCCTTGTTTGCTGCATTGGCTCTTTTCTCTGCAGCAGTTTGTTTAGTTGCTTTTACATCCTTGCTGATGACTTCTTTTTTAGCTTGAACGTCTTTTTTTGCGTCTTTCGCAGTTTTGTCGGCTTCCGATTTGATTTCCTTTTTAGCTTTTGAAGCATCCTTTTTGATCTCGGTACTTTCCTGTTTGGCTTTAGATTTTGCTTTTGCTGCTTCTTGTGCGTTTATGGATCCAGAAATAAGCAATGCCAAACAAATTACTAATAACTTTTTCATGATTTTTTAAATTTAATTGTTTTGTAAAAACTAAATTAGTGAAATAATTGATAGCATCCACCAAAATTGTGAAATGCTATAATATACATAGTTATGAAATACATCTTCTTATTGACACTTGTGCTGCTATCAAACAGATGCAAGAAAACGGAAACCAATCATCTTGCTTCATATGATCCAATTAAAAAAGAATCAATTGCTGAAGCTATATCGAACGATAAGAAATCAGAAAATGCAATCACAGACGATACAACATTTGTGAATCTGAAAGAGTACAGCCAGGATTTCGTATATGATATGAAATATGCTACAGATGATAATTTCTTGAAGGCAAAAGTATATGATTGTGCAGAATGCTACTTGAGATTAAAAACAGTAAAGGCGCTTGTAGAGGCAAATAAAAGTTTTGTGGCACAAGGTTATAGAATTAAACTATTTGATTGCTACAGGCCACTGGATATCCAAAAAAGGATGTGGAAAATAGTTTCCAATCCAAAATATGTTGCAGATCCTGCGAAAGGTTCTATCCATAATAGAGGAGGAGCGGTTGATTTGACTCTGGTAGATGCTGATGGAAAGGAATTGGATATGGGAACTGCTTTTGACCATTTCGGAATTGAAGCAAGTCATGGTTACCAGAAATTAGACAATCAGATCCTCAAGAACAGGAAATTATTAAAGGAAACGATGCAAAAGCACAACTTCAAGATTTTTGAATCCGAGTGGTGGCATTACAATCTGAATAATGCTTCAGCAGATAAATTATCGAATTTCAAATGGAAATGCGAATAATTATTCCACGCATTTCAAATAGTTGATGAAATAATTTTCAGGGTAATAACTCTGCTTCATTAATTCTGAAACAAGTTCTTTTTTAAAGATGTAATCCTGCATATCTGATCCGGATTTAATTCTCATCAGGGAAATCGGTGAAGACTTTAGATCTTCAAAAGAACCTTTCAGGAACATGAAATCTCCTGTCAGTATCCTCGTGTTTTTGTTTTCTTCCTCTACGTGAAGCATGCTCCCACAGGTTTCTGTATTCGTGTGGATAAGTGTAACCACTTTTCCATTGAACAGTTGAAGGTATATTTTTGAATTTACATCGAAACAAACTGCCTTTATGAAATCGGTACTTTTATTGATGGTCTGAACCCTCAAATAAGGGGTTTCATCGGCATTGATTAAAGAGAAAAAAATGTAGGTGGATTTGCCGGCAAAAATGCGTTCGTGAACCAAATAGTCCTTTGTTGCTTTATAACTGCCAATTGTATCTACAACATTGGTACTGTAATCACAATCTTTTTGGGCAAATGAGGTAAACTGAAAAAATAGAAGCAGGGCAAGTAGTAAAGATTTCATTATTGATTTATTTTGGTGCAAATTAAAACTATTTTATCGTTATTCATATCAGTTGTAAAAAAACAATACTGATTCCCACCGTCTTTTATTTTCCATTTCTTGCGAATGGCTTCAACGCTTTCTGGAAAATTTCTCGTGGTAACATTGAATTTCTTGTTTTCCAGAAATTCCTTCCTATTAGCCTTATTGTAATGAAACATCGTGTCAATTGCAAAAATTCTTCCAGGAAAGGCTAACGGCTCATCCGATGTATATAGATGTGAATGCTGGTGAAGCTTGTCGATGTTGAATTGATGGCTGATAGTGTCAAAACCGCCCGATTTCATTATCGCACTGTTTGGTTCGTAAAGGTATTTTCTGGGCAACCCAAAAGTAGGATTTGTAATTTCATCTAAAATAAAATCAAAAACTTCTGCCTGTTTCGACAGGTTGATGGTTTTGATTGAAACATTTCCGGTATGGGATTTATGAATTTCCCACAGCAATTCCTTCACTTCATTGTCAAGCGCAACAATATGGATGCTTTTTACATTTCTCAATTCGGACAGTCCAGCTGAAATGTCTAAAATTGGTGCTGTTTTTATCAGGATTTTTTCAGAATAAGAAAAATACAGATCAAGTAATTCGGGTACATTCGGAAGGCAGTCTTTCAGCATGAAGACTTTTCCTTTTGCATCGTTTCTTCTTGATGGGTCTATGTAAATCCAATCGAATTGTCTGCTTAATTTTTGCAAGACATGCAAACTATCGCCAGCATGACATTCAATATTTTCTGCTCCCAATGCTGTAAAATTATGCTTTACGATTTCAGAAAGCGCTTCGTTTATTTCACAATGGATAACGCTATTGATTTGTTTGGAAAAATAATAATCGTCTACGCCAAATCCGCCGGTCAGGTCAATCAAGCTTTCACCCGAAACCAAGGTTGATTTGTATAAGGCTGTTTTTTCAGATGACGTTTGCTCAACGGAAATCTTGGATGGGTAAATGATGCCAGAAGCTGAAAACCAGGTAGGCAGTTTGTCCTTTGCCTTGGTTTTTGCTGAAATCTGATTTAAAATTTCCGTCCAATTAAAATCAGGAAATGGATTTTTTTGCAAGGCTAATCTTGAAATATCAGCACCAATCTTGCTATCAATAAAGCGTTGTATTTCAGTATCTAATATCTTAAAAATCAAATCAAATATTTTTGGTGAGAATCTTGATTACTTTGTTTTCTGGAAAAAACTCCTTCCCAATAACTTTTAGGATGGTATAGATTGGAACAGCTAGAATCATTCCCAGGATTCCCGACATGAATCCGGCAATCAATATTACCAGGAAGATTTCCAATGGATGGGAATTGACACTGCTTGAAAAAATCAAGGGCTGTGACACATTGTTGTCAATTATTTGAACAATCCAGAAACCAATCAACACGTAAATTGTCAGGGGTAGGATTTCTGTCTGGAAGTCGCTTCCTAAATTGCTGATCATCGTTAACACAGCAGCCAGGATGGAACCAATTAACGGACCGATGTAAGGTATTATATTCAAGACTGCACATAGGAAGGCAATTATCAAGGCGTTTTCAATGCCAAAAATCAACAACACGATCAAGTATAAAACGAAAACGATAAACAATTGCAACAGTAGGCCAATAAAGTATCTGGACAGCAGGATGTTGATTTTTTCCAAGGAATTCAGGATCTTATCTTCTTGATTGTCGGGCAGTATTTTTTTTGCTCCAATGATAAACATTACGCGGTCCTTCAAAAAGAAAAAAGTAATGAACAATACGGATGCCAAGCCCATTCCGAAACTGCTGATGGTTCCCAGAATCGAATTCAAGAAATTGGGAATGAAATTGAAATTCACTTTGGAAGAGATATTGGCTTCCTTCAGCATTTGTGCAGAATCGATGTTGTGGCTGTCTAAGAAAACGGTGATCTGATGGATAAGCTGTGTTATGTTTTTTTCGATTTCAGATGTATTCAAAAGAGAAAGGCTTTGGCTTTGAGCAGAAATCAAGGGGACGAACATCATTATGAAACCGGCAATTATTGCCACGAAAATAAAAAGCGTTGCAATTGTCCCGAAAAGATTGTTGAATTTCAGCCGTCTTTTGAAAAAGTTCAGGATTGGATTTCCAATCAAGGTAAGGATCAGGGCTACCACAAGATATACGATTACAACTTGTATCTGGAATAAGAAATAGAGAATCAGGCCAATGACAACAATTGTGGCAAGTGCTCTTAAAATTCCATCGGAAATTGTTCTTGATGTCATGGCTTTTCGATTAATTATTGAAAATATAATTCATAATGTTGGCTCCCATCTTCAAGGCCTTCTGTCGTACTTCAACCGGATCGTTGTTTACTTCCGGATCTTCCCATCCATCACCCAGATCGGTTTCGTAAGTATACAGAAGTACCAGTCGGTTTTCGATGAAAATTCCAAAAGCCTGCGGACGCTTACCATCGTGCTCATGAATTTTCGGAATTCCAGCAGGAAAAGAATAGGGTTTTTGAAAAATAGCATGATTGGCAGGAATCTCTACAAGGTCATTATTTGGGAATATCTTTTTCAGTTCCTTGCGGATGTATTGGTCCAGCCCATAGTTGTCGTCAATGTGCAGAAAACCACCAGAAACCATATAATTTCGGAGATTGGTCAATTCATTATCATTAAAGACCACATTTCCATGTCCGGTGAGATGCACATACGGATAGGAGAGCAGATCTGGGCTTCCGGGCTCAACAGTTGCTGGTTTTTGCTTGATTCTGGTGTTGATGTTCTGATTGCAGAACTTTATCAGATTTGGCAAGGAAGTTGGATTTGCATACCAATCGCCTCCGCCATTGTACTTTAAAAGTGCAATTTCCTGCGAGAATCCAAATGCAGAAACCAATAAAATCAATACAAGGTTTATTTTTTTCATTAAGGAATAATGATTTTAGTTTTTTATGATTTTAGTGAATTGAATATTTTCTCCAGAATAGGTTTTAATGAAATATACGCCTGAACTTATATTCGATAAATCCACAAAAAGCTGATCTGATGAATTGGTTTTGCTAATGATTTTTTGTCCTAGTGAATTGTAAATTTCAACCAGGGAGATATCATTTTCTGCATTTATATTCAAATTATTTTTTGTGGGATTCGGATAAATCTTCAAGTTTTTTATTGCATAATTATTTGTTCCCAGAGCAGAATAAACCGTTACAGCTAGCCTGTTAGAAACTTGATTGGGGTTTCGAGCTTCACTTTCGCAACCAGCTTCGTTAGTTTGTGAAGCATAATAGGTAAAGTTTTCTTGTAATGGCGTTGTATTTGGAAGCAAATTTCCTTCAAAAGCATCGTCATACCATTGGATGTTTTCACCAATAACCTCTAGGTCTTCCAAGGTTTCACCAGGCGCAAAGGCTTGTGAAGTTGATCCTTCAGGTGGGCTTGGAGGTTCTGAGGCAGAAATACTAAAAGATAAAACATAATAACATCCTGTGTTTAGGTTTTCAATCCTCATATAAATTACCTCGCCTTCTATAAAAGAATAAGCTCCAGGAAATTGAATTTCACTACTAAACTCTATGGCAGCTGTTTGAGTTTGATGATAGGAAATAATGTAATCATTAGGATTCAAGCCATTTAAAACAGTTGAAGAATTTGTGGTCAAATCTATCGTATAGGGCGGATTTTCAGAGCAAATTACCAAATCAATAGGGCTTAAAAATGCCGGAGTTGGCTCAAAGTTGATGTCTAGGCTTGAAGAAAAGTTGATTTGTGAACCATCGCATTTGAGGATACTCATCGTAACACTAATATTATCGCCGTCTTGAGGACAAATGGTAATGGAATCTTGCGTCTCATTGATTAAGGTAGCTCCATTTAATGACCAAGTAAAACTGTTTACCAGCGAACTACCAGCGGGAGAAAATCGCCAAGCTTCATTTGTCGCATTCCAGGTTCCGGTGTTTCTATCTGTGGGAACAACAGCGTTTGTACCAGTTTGATTTTGAATACCAATTAGACCATTACCAAAGTTAGCAGCTGTACAAGAAGTCCTTTTTTTAACATAAACATCAATTATATTCGTCGTTTCATAAAGAATAATTTGTGAGGTTTGAAGGTCTGATGAACTGCATTCGTAAAGAGGTAGCTCATTAAAGTTGATTACGAAAACTCTATTAGGTGAAGTCCCCGCAGTGTAGTAATTTATATTTTGAACAGCAGGATTCAAGCCAGCTGTTATATCAGTATCTTGATAAACACCATAAATAGCATTTTTGATTGGGAAATTAACATCAGGAATTGGAGTCGAAAAAGCATACGGACACTCATTACTTGTCTGATTAAATGCAACAACACCATTAGAACCAATTGCAATGTTCTGATATACATTTCCATAAAAGCAAAAGGAGAAAGGTAACGAGACACTGGTAAATTGGTCGTCAAGATTCACCTCAATAACAGTTCCACCTGTAAAACTGAGCAACGGATTATAGTTGACACTAGTTGCAGTATAATCAGTTGTATTTTTTATATCGAGATAATTCGTGGTTAACGCAATGCAATCGCCATTGTTACATAGATTTCCGGGATTTACGATAGTAAAAGAAGGAATGTTATTCTGGGCTTCAGCATAGAAAACAATAAAAAGAAGGATAAAAAGTATTGTTTTTTTCATAATCGATCAATGTTTTAAATTCTACAAGCTACAATTGTTTGATGATTTTTTCCTGTAAGGATTATTCATTTGCAAAAACCACACTATGGCAAGCCACAACGGCTGCTGTTTCAGTTCGTAATCTTGTGTTACCCAAAGATACAGGAATGTAATTGTTTTCTAATGCCATTTTTATCTCTTTATCGGAAAAATCACCTTCAGGTCCAATCAGCATTGTAATATTTTCTTTAGGCTTCAAGACATCTTTCAAGGGTCTTTTTTCGGTTTCCTCGCAATGAGCAATCAGATTCAAGCCGTCATTCTTGATTTTCATAAAATCTTTAAACGATATGGGGTCGTTCAATTTTGGAAGATAATATTGCAACGATTGCTTCATAGCCGATTGGATGATCTTGTCGAAACGGTCTGTTTTTATAAATTTTCTTTCCGAATGGTCACAGATGACAGGCGTGATTTCAGAGATGCCCATCTCGGTTGCTTTTTCCAGAAACCATTCGTACCGGTCGTTCATTTTTGTTGGAGCTACAGCCAGATGCAAATGGTATTTCAAGGGCTCGCTCTTTTCTGAGGAAACGATCTTGACGGAGCATTTCGTGTCCATTGCAATTATGATTTCAGTTTTAAATAGAAAACCCAGACCATTGGTAACAAATAAAATATCGCCTTGCTTTTTGCGCATTACTTTAACAATATGCTTGCTTTCTTCCTTGTCAAAAATAAAGCCTTCAGTATCTTCTGTAATAGTCGGATTGTAAAATAATTGCATAGTTGTTTAGAATTGGATTCTCGCTTTCGAAACTACCGAAGCATCTTCGAAAGTCTCGGTTAGGAATTTTTGATAACCTACAATTCCAATCATTGCAGCATTATCGGTTGTATATTCAAATTTTGGAACAAAGGTTTTCCATCCGTATTTTTTTTCGGCTTCCTTCAAGGTGGTCCTGATGCCTGAATTGGCCGAAACACCTCCGCCAATTGCAATTTGCTTGATTCCTGTTTCCTTTACCGCCAGTTTCAATTTGTCCATCAGGATCTCAACAATCGTATGTTGGATGGAGGCACAAATATCATTGATGTTTTCTGAAATGAAACCAGGATTTTCAGCCACTTTCTTTTGTATGAAATATAAAATGGCAGTTTTCAGCCCCGAAAAACTAAAATCCAGGCCAGGCACTTTTGGTTTGGTAAAAGCAAAAGCCTTTGGGTTTCCGAGTTGTGCATATTTATCTACCAAGGGACCTCCAGGATAAGGCAATCCGAGAATTTTCGCACTCTTGTCAAATGCTTCTCCAACTGCATCATCGGTGGTTTCCCCGATAATTTCCATATCAAAAAAATCATTCACCTTCACGATTTGTGTATGTCCGCCCGAAATGGTCAAGGCAAGAAACGGAAAAGTCGGTTTCTCGAAGTTTTCCTCATCAATAAAATGTGCCAGGATATGGGCGTGCATATGGTTTACAGCTATCAGCGGAATGTTCAAAGCCAATGATAGTGACTTGGCAAAGGAGCTTCCAACCAAAAGCGATCCCATCAAGCCTGGACCTTGGGTAAAAGCAATGGCAGAAAGATCTTCCTTTCTTACATTTGCTTTCTTCAATGCGGCATCGATTACAGGAACAATATTCTGCTGGTGGGCTCTTGAAGCAAGTTCAGGAACAACTCCTCCGAATTCATTATGAATCAGTTGATTTGCAACAACATTCGAAAGTACTTTGTCGTTATTCAATACAGCGGCTGCCGTATCGTCACAAGAACTTTCAATTGCCAATATAAAAACAGGCTTAGCAGGCATAAAAGGCACGAATTTTGAGTTATATTTGACTAAAAAATCTTTATTTTTACATCGATTGCAAAAATAGAGATTTTTTATTGAAGCTATCCCGTTTCCCTACGCAAAATAAATTTTTTGGAAAAAGTAAAAAAAGTATCAAGGTTTAGAAGATTTAAAAAAATAACATTCCGGGTTTTGCTCGGGTTGATATTGTTTTTGCTTGTATCTGGTATTTTACTTTCATTACCTTTCGTACAGACAAAAATTGGTGATTATGTTACCAATATGCTAAACGAGGATTTTGGGACAGACATAAACATCGAGCAGGTTTCAGTTTCTATTTTTGGTGGTGTGAAATTGAAAACCGTGATGATCAGGGACCATCACAAGGATACTTTGATTTTCGCAAATCGTATCAAAACCAATATACTGGACATCAGCAAGGCTATCGATGGAGATTTGCTCTTTGGCGATATTCGATTGGATGGATTGGTTTTTAATCTCAAAAACTACAAAGGGGAAGAAAATACCAACCTGGATCGTTTTATAGACCTCTTTGATGATGGCAAGCCTTCCACTTCCAAGAAAAAATTCCTGCTTCAGGCAAAAAATGCCTATTTCACCAATAGCCGTTTCAAGGTTATCGATGAAAATATCAAGGTTCCGGTTACTGTAGATTTTACCAAATTGAATGCCTCGCTGAATAATTTTAAAATCTACGGGCCAGACATTACAGCCAAAATAAACAAGATGTCTTTCAAGGACCATCGCGGTCTGTTTGTTGAGAATCTGAGTTCAAAGTTCAGTTATTCAAAGACCAGTATCGTACTTGAAGATTTGGATTTAAAGACAAAAGAATCTGTTTTTAAAGGTGAAGTTGTGTTGAAATACAATCGAAAAGACTTTGCCGATTTCAACAACAGGGTAGTCTTTGATGTAAAGATTGACGAGTCTAGGCTTGCTACAAATGACATCAGGTATTTTTACGATGAATTGGGAAAAAACCAGAAATTCGACTTGAAAGCGAAGATTGATGGAACGCTGAATGATATTACCTTCAAGAATTTAAAACTGATTGACCAAAAGAAATCACAGATCATTGGAAATGTAAATTTCAAGAATCTTCTCGGAAAAGGAGAACAGGAATTCTATATGAAAGGGAATTTCTATAAAGTGAGCTCTAATTACGATGATTTGGTTACATTATTGCCAAATGTTCTTGGAAAGAAATTGCCAACCTCACTTCAAAATCTGGGGCAATTCAATCTGGTCGGAACGATGGAAATCACCAAGAAGACAATAGTTACCGACTTTTTCATGTCAACGGTTATCGGAAATATCAAATCCAATCTGGAGATGACCGATATCGATAATATTGACAACGCTTCCTATGTTGGAAATGTGGAGTTGGACAATTTCAATATTGGTAATTTCTTGAGTGTAAAGGAAATCGGAAAAGTAAGCCTGAATCTTGATGTTGATGGAAAGGGATTTACCAAGAAATACCTGAATACACTTGTCAGCGGAAAAATTTCCAAGATTCACTACAACAGATATACCTACACGAATATCAACGTTGAAGGTAATTTCAAGACGCCACTGTTTAAAGGAAGAGTAAACATAAACGATCCTAATTTATTTATGGATTTTGATGGTCTGGTAGATCTGAGCAAGAAAGATTTACGTTATGATTTCCATACAAAAATTGATTATGCCGATTTGAAGAAATTGAATTTTATGAAAGATTCAATCTCGGTTTTCAAGGGTGATATCGTGATGAATATTTCTGGAAACAATATTGACAATCTTGCCGGTATTGTAAAGATTTCCCAAACGGCTTATCAAAATCAAAAAGACAATTACATCTTTGATGATTTTACGCTCGAGTCTTCTTTTGATGCAAACAGAGAGCGAACCATTACTATAAATTCTCCGGACATTATCGAAGGGAAATTGGTTGGCAAGTTCAAGTTTGACCAGTTGTTGAAAATGGCTCAGAATGCCGCCGGAAGCTTATATGCCAATTATGAGCCGTACAAGGTCTCAAAAGGGCAATATCTCAAATTCAACTTTAGCGTTTACAACAAGATAATTGAAATTTTCTATCCCGGGATTGAAGTTGGTGCCAATACCTTTGTAAGAGGAAGTATAAATTCTGATAAGGATGAATTCAAATTGGTTTTCAATTCTCCTGGAATCAAGGCTTTTGATAATTATTTTGACAAGATAAGAATTGATATCGATAACAAGAATCCACTCTACAATGCTTATGTCGAGATGGATACCATCAAGACAAAATACTATAAGTTTTCTGAATTCAGCTTCATCAACGTAACGGCAAATGATACTTTGTTTGCCAGGACTGAATTCAAGGGAGGCAAGAAGGCAGATGATTTCTACAATCTGAATTTCTATCATACGATTGACAAGCAAAACAACAGTGTGGTTGGATTGAAAAAATCGGAAGTAAAATTCAAGGATTATTTATGGTTCTTAAATGAAGATGAAACTGATGACAACAAGGTTGTTTTCGACAAGAAACTGAAAAACTTTGCCATTGAGAATTTTGTGATGACCCACGAAAATCAAAAAATCGAATTGATGGGGAAATTACGCGATTCAACTTTCAAGGATCTGCAACTGAATTTTGAAAATGTGAATCTCGGCAAGATTCTTCCAGCTATTGACAGTCTTGAAGTGGCAGGAAATTTAAACGGAAAAATTGATTTCAAGCAAAACAATAATGTTTACAGGCCAACTGCTTCTGTTCAGGTTGACAGCCTGTATGTCAATGATATTGATTTGGGAAATCTGAATGTGGACATTGCAGGAAATGATTCTTTCAGCAAGTTTACGATCGATTCAAGTCTGGAAAATAAAAATGTAGAATCTTTCTTGGCAGAAGGAACTTTTGTGATTGAAAACAAGCAGACGATTATGGATCTTGATCTAAGGTTTGATCAATTTAATCTGGCAGCCTTGAGTCCGCTGGGAGGAACCGTAATATCCAATATTCGGGGATTTGTTTCGGGAACATCCAATATATCAGGAAGCTTGAACAATCCGGAAGTCAACGGCCGACTCTTCCTGGATGAGGCAGGTTTGAGAATTCCGTACCTGAATGTTGATTTTGCCTTCAAGGAAAGTTCCATCATTGATTTGGCGGAGAATCAATTTATCTTTCAAAATGCCACCTTGGTGGATACAAAATACAAGACCGAAGGAAAAATAAACGGTGTAATCAAGCATAAGAATTTCTCCAAATGGAATCTTGACCTGACCATCGACAGTAACAGGCTGCTTGCTCTTGATACTAAAGATTCTGAAGACGCAGCTTACTACGGAACAGCATTCATAGATGGAACCGCCAAGATTTCCGGACCTACTGATGGACTTTTTATTGAAGTTATAGCCGAATCCAAAAGTGGTACCCAGATCAAGATTCCTATCAATAACGCAGAATCTGTAGGAAATAAAAGTTTCATGCATTTCCTAACGCCCGAAGAAAAATACAATCTTCAAAAAGGAATTCTTGGACAAGTTAGAGACTATAAAGGTTTAGAATTAAAATTTGAATTGGATGTAACTCCTGAAGCTGAAATTGAAGTTATTCTGGATAGAGAAACCGGGCATGGAATGAAAGCCAAAGGAAACGGTACACTTTTGCTGGAGATCAATACGCTCGGAAAGTTCAATATGGTTGGAGATTACCAAGTGTATGAAGGATCTTATAATTTCCGATACAGAGGGCTTATCGATAAACGATTGGACGTGAAAAAATTCAGTACGATCGTATGGGAAGGTGATCCGATGAGAGCCCGATTGAACTTGGAAGCTATCTACAAAACTACTGCCAATCCGTCTGTATTGTTGGATAATCCATCGGTAAACAGAAAAGTACCTGTGGAGGTAGGAATCGGTATTACGGGAAGTTTGAGCAGTCCCGAACCTGATTTCAGTATCAATTTCCCAACTATAAGTTCCGTATTGAAATCAGAAATCCAAACAAAACTGGGAGATAAGGATATTCGTCAGACACAAGCTTTGACATTATTGAGTACGGGAGGATTTTTAAGCCAGGATGGTGTAAATCAAAGTGCTATTGCCCAGAATCTTTTTGAAACAGCTGGAGGTATTTTTGATGATATCTTTCAAAATCCAGATGACAAGGTAAAAGTAGGGATCGATATTGTTTCTGCCGATAGGACGCCAGGAAATGAGGCAGATGGTTCAGTTGGGGTAACGGTTTCAACTCAGGTCAATGAGCGGATATCCATTAATGGTAAGGTAGGTGTGCCTGTTGGAGGAATCAATGAGTCTGCAATCGTTGGTAACGTTGAAGTGCAATACAGGGTCAATGAGGATGGAAGTCTGAACCTGCGTGTTTTCAACAGGGAAAATGACATCAACTATATAGGAGAAGGAATAGGCTACACGCAAGGTATTGGTATCACGTATGAAGTCGATTTTGATACCTTTAAAGAATTGGTCAACAAGATCTTCAAGAACCATAAACTGGACAAGGTAAAAATTGAAGACGATATTATTCCGGATTCAGAAATAGCTCCAGAATATATGAATTTCCCTGAAAAGAAAAAGAAAACAGAGCCTAAACACAACGCCGAAGCAGTTCCTGCAAAAGAAGACTGATAATTCAATAATTTTATATTTGATTTATTTTTGATTGCGAATCCCAATTATTCGCAATTTTTCTACTATCTTTTCTTTATAAACCCGCACAATTTAAAAACTTATTAACGAAAACGTTTGAAATAAGTTGCGTTTATTAAATTATTAATAACGTACGATCAATAGTTGGTTATGTTTGTTAAATTAGCATTTTAATATATTAAAAAATGTCAAAAACAATAAAAAAAATCGGAGTTCTGACTTCAGGTGGTGATTCGCCTGGGATGAACGCCGCCATACGATCTGTTGTTAGGACTTGTGCCTTTCATGGTATAGAATGCATCGGAATCTACCGTGGTTATCAAGGTATGATTGAAGGTGATTTCAAAGAAATGGGACCTCGTTCAGTAAACAATATTGTAAACAAGGGAGGGACAATTTTAAAATCGGCACGTTCAAAAGAGTTCATGACGCCTGAAGGCCGAAAAATTGCCCATGAGCATTTGGTTAAAGCAGGTGTTGAGGCATTGGTGGTGATTGGTGGTGATGGAAGTTTTACCGGAGCTGAAGTCTTCAATAAGGAATATGGTTTTCCAGTAATGGGGATTCCAGGAACGATAGACAATGATATTTTCGGTACAAGTCATACTTTGGGTTACGATACCGCTTTGAATACTGTAGTAGAATGCATCGATAAGATTCGTGATACGGCAAGTTCACACAACCGCCTTTTCTTCGTTGAAGTCATGGGACGTGATGCCGGACATATCGCGCTGAATGCAGGAATTGGAGCCGGTGCGGAAGAAATCCTTATTCCGGAAGAAGATCTGGGATTGGACAGATTGCTGGAATCGCTTCAAAAAAGCAAGGCATCAGGTAAATCGTCAAGCATTGTCGTGGTTGCAGAAGGTGATAAAATGGGCAAGAATGTTTTTGAATTAAAAGACTACATCGAGCAGCATTTGCCGGAATACGACATCCGTGTTTCTGTTCTGGGACATATGCAACGAGGAGGAGCACCTTCTTGCTACGATAGGGTTCTAGCAAGCAGGCTGGGAGTAAAAGCAGTCGAATCCATATTGGAAGGAAAGTCAAATTATATGGTTGGAATACTGAAAGATGTAGTGACTTTGACACCATTGGAGCAAGCCATCAAAGGGCATTATCCTATCGACAGGGAATTATTGAGAGTATCGGATATAATGTCAACATAAGTATTTAAGGTTTAAGGTTTAAAAGTGAGGAAATTTAAACATACAAGCTTTAGCAATAAACAAACAATTAAATAATCGGTCTGAAGCATATTGCTGATGGCCTAAAGCAACAAAAAATGTCAAAAGTAAAATTAGGAATCAACGGTTTTGGAAGAATTGGAAGAATTGTTTTCAGGGAAACTTTCAACAGAGATAACGTAGAAGTGGTAGCAATCAATGATTTATTAGATGTAGATCACTTGGCTTACTTGTTAAAATATGATTCAGTTCACGGTCGTTTCAACGGAACTGTAGAAGTGAAAGAAGGAAAATTGTATGTAAACGGAAGAAACATCCGTATTACTGCTGAAAGAAATCCGGCGGATTTAAAATGGGATGAAGTAGGAGTAGATGTAGTGGCAGAATGTACAGGTATCTTTACAACTATCGAAACGGCAAACGAGCACATCAAGGGTGGTGCTAAAAAAGTAATCATCTCGGCTCCTTCTGCAGATGCTCCAATGTTTGTAATGGGTGTAAACCACGAATCAGCAAAAGCTACAGATACTGTGGTTTCTAACGCTTCTTGTACAACAAACTGTTTGGCTCCTCTAGCTAAAGTGATCAATGATAATTTCGGCATCGTTGAAGGTTTGATGACAACCGTTCACGCAACAACTTCAACTCAAATGACAGCCGATGGTCCTTCTAGAAAAGACTGGAGAGGTGGTCGTGCAGCAAGTGTAAACATTATTCCATCTTCAACTGGAGCTGCAAAAGCCGTTGGAAAAGTAATTCCAGAATTGAACGGAAAATTAACAGGAATGTCATTCCGTGTACCTACAGTTGACGTTTCAGTTGTAGATTTAACAGTAAAAGTGGCCAAAGAAACTTCATACGAAGAAATCATGGCAGTTTTGAAGAAAGCTTCAGAAAACGAATTGAAAGGAATTCTTGGATATACGGAAGATGATGTGGTTTCTCAGGATTTCATCTCAGATTCTCGCACTTCAATCGTAGATTCAAAAGCAGGAATCGGATTGAATTCAACATTCTTCAAAATCGTATCTTGGTACGATAATGAATACGGATATTCTAGCAAATTGATTGATTTGTCAGTTCATATTGCAGGCTTGAAATAATTTATAGAGTTACAAAATCCCGTTGGTTTATATTGACGGGATTTTTTGTATCATTTTAGGAGTAGATCCCTAGGGCATTTGTTCCAACTATTTTCCCGTTTTCCGTTGCAATCTTTTATTTTTTAAAGAAAAAAGAAAAGGATTTCCACTACAACCGGGGCTATCATTTAAATCTTAAGGCATTCTTTGACCTTTGCCATAAGACACCTAACAAACTAACAAACCATAAATGAAACTATTAGTAGACAGTGGTTCCACAAAAGCAGATTGGATTGCATTAGACGATAATGGCAATAAATTGTTTACCACACAATCTTTAGGATTGAATCCTGAAGTTTTAGATAAGAAAGAAGTCCTTGACCGTTTGGAAGACCGCTTCGATATTTATCAAAATAGAAATGCAGTAACGCACCTCTTTTTTTACGGAGCAGGTTGTGGAACAGACAGGATGAAAAACTTTTTGGTAGACATCTTCAAGGAGTTTTTCAAAAATGCAGAAATAAACGTAAAGGAAGATACTTACGCGGCTGCTTATGCAACTAATCCAACAAATGAAAAAGCAATCATCTCAATCCTAGGAACAGGTTCAAACTGCAGCTATTTTGATGGAGAAGAATTGCATCAAAAAGTCCAATCTCTTGGCTATATGGCAATGGACGATTGCAGTGGAAATCGTTTCGGTCGTTCCTTGATCCGTGCCTATCATTTTGGCAAGATGCCAAAACATCTTTCAGAAGAATTTGAAAAGGAATACGATCTTGACCCGGATACGATCAAGCATCATTTGTACAAGGAGCCAAATCCAAATGCCTATCTGGCAACGTTTGCAAAATTCCTGATCAAACACAAGGACGACGTTTTTATCAATGTCTTTGTGAAGAAAGCAATGCAGAAATTCGTAGACAATTACATCACGCAATTTGATAACTGTCGTGAAGTTCCGGTGCATTTTGTAGGTTCTATCGCTTTTTACCTAAGGGATGAATTGAAAACAGTCTTGGAACAAAACGGATTGATATTAGGGAACGTATTGCGTCGTCCTATTGATGGATTGATCCAATACCACTCTGTAAACTAACTAACATTATATGGAAATTGCTGTAATTGCACACGACAGGATGAAGGCCGATATGGTGCAGTTTCTCAACAAGAACAAGGCATTGCTTATTGCTGAGAACATCTCCTTGATTGCTACGGGTACGACAGGATCAAAGGCAGAAAATGCCGGATTCAGGGTGCAGAAAATGCTTTCGGGACCTTTGGGTGGGGATGCACAAATTGCGGCTCGGGTTGCTGAAGGGAAAACCCAAATGGTCTTGTTCTTCAAGGATCCCAACTCAAGTCACGCACACGAAGTGGATATCAACATGTTGATCAGGGTTTGTGATGTTCACAATGTTCCGCTGGCAACCAATGAAGCAACAGCACAATTGTTGTTAAATGCTATTGCCCTATAGGTATTTGTTGTAAGTTTTAGATTTGCAATTTGAAAATGCGACCAATACTGGATACTATCTAATAGCAATCATAGAAATTTCAACATTCACATTTTTTGGCAAGCACGCCACTTGAACCGTTTCTCTTGCAGGAGCGGTTTTTTCGTTAAAATAACTTCCGTAGACAGTATTTATTCTTGCAAAATCATTCATGTCCATAATAAAGATGGAAGTCTTCACCACGTCTTCAAAAGTCATTCCGGCCGCTTCAAGAACAGCTTTCATATTTTCCATTACCTGCTTGGTTTCAACTTCTATGTTGTCCAAGACCAGTTCCATCGAGGTTGGATCAAGAGCAATTTGTCCGGATGTATAAAGTGTGTTGCCAACCAATATGGCTTGGTTGTAAGGTCCGATCGGAGCAGGTGCTTTTTTGGTATAAATTATTTTTTTCATGGTATTCTGAATTTAATAAAAACGATTTTGTACTCTGAATCTATCGGATTACCCTATCAGGCTGTGTCCTTTTTTCCCATTTGATATCACTCAGCATTCCTGATTTGATTCCGATAAAGAATCCCCAATAGGCATTTTCGCCAAATGGAGTCCAATTGAAGTCCATTCTCCAGCTCAAGAGATCCCTTTCGAATCGGAGTTGGGTAAAAGTAACGCCGTTTTGCACGAAATCGTAACCTGTTGAAATACCAAACTTCCATTTCGGGCTCAAATCCATATTTCCAGAAATCATAATGGAGTTCCCGGTAATTTCATTTTGTCGGGACATATTTCCATAGGTAAGCGAATAGGCAAAGGTCATATCCCAAGGCAATTTGGTCTTGAAAAAACCATCAAATGCATCTTCTCCTTTCTTTTCATCTTCCTCACCAAACTGGCTTCCCCTCCGGTCGCTGAAATCGGTATTGGTACCAAATAAATCATCTTCACGTCCTCCGTTTCGGGCACCCTGTTCATTCTTGTTGTTGGCTTTTTCATTACCCTCGCTTGTCAGGGAATAATTAATGGTAATGTTGGCGCTCGTCATCCTAAAAAGACTTCCTCCATTGTCAATATTGTATTTGTTGATTCTCCTGTTGGCATTGTTTAGCGCATAAGGATCCAGGGTAGCACCAAAATTGATGTTCATTTTTTCCTTGAACAAAAGTGTTCCTCCACTGACCCTGACAGGTGACCATGGTAAGGAGTCGGCTGCAATATTATAGCTTGTTGAGAAATTCAAGTTGTTCAGAAGCATTACTTTTTTAGGTTCTGTCTTTGTAGAATCCCGGTCGGTCACCTTTGCTTCAAAAGTATTGTTCAAGCTCAGGCCAACATTGTTTGAGTAACTTTGTCCGGGGACACCAAATATACCTCCTTCAAAGCGTGTGTATTCTTTCTTCATTGTCCCGCTTGCATCGGAGTCATAAGTATCCCAATATCTTTCAAAACTTGGCGTGTAGCTATAGGATACAGACGGGCGCATTACGTGCCTGATGGCTTGAATTTTCTTGTCTTCGCCTAGATTGAAAGTACCATAGATGGTTGTTCCAACGCTGCTCGAAAAGGAATAGGTCCTGAAAGCATCGAAACCATTGATTTCCTTCTCTACTACTTCTCCTTTTTCGTAATCAAAATTTCTGTTGATTGTTTTTGTATACCAGACTTCGTTATAATTTACACCTGTGGAAACGCTGAAATGCTTGAAAACTTTAAAATTCGTGCTTAAAGGAATAGAGTGCTGCAAGCCAACTTTGGCATCACGGAACATTTCAGATTTAAAAAATAAAGAATCAGTGGTGGCAATCCTGTTTTCGCCCCTCAAATTATATTGCAGGTTGATGTTCTTGAAAAAACCTTTCTTGGGCGCGTCTTCATCTGCAAATGGAAAAATCCTGTCAACACTCAATTGCAAGGTCGGCAATGTCATATTGATCTGCTGCGTTTGCGTATTTTGTTGGTGGGATGCCGTAAGCGACATGTTTACAGAAGGAACCGAATTAAACGTTTTAGAATAAGATACTGATGAATTCATCGTGTTGTTAAGTCGGGAGCCAACATTCACCTGATTCAAGGAATTCTGAAAATAAGTACTGCTTCCCAAATTGACAGAGGCTGAAAACCTTGAATTGGGATTTGATTTCGCATCTTGGGAATGGGACCATTGGATGTTGTAGATGTTCGATTTTGCATAATCAGGGAAACCACGTTCGCTGGTAATCTGATTTTCAAAACGAATGTTTACATTCCCCCTGAAACGGTAGCGCTTGGCATAGCTGGATTCAAAACGTAGGGCATAACTTCCGTTGGTGTAATAATCTCCTAGAAAGGTCAAATCATAATTATCACTCAAGGCAAAATAATAACCACCATTTTGCAAGGAATAACCCTGGCGCCTGGTATCTGTAAAAGTAGGCATGATAACTCCTGACTGACTCGTTTCGGTCATTGGGAAAAAGGCGAAAGGAAGCCCGATTGGAGTAGGGACATCGGCAATAACCATATTGGTCAGTCCCACTACGACTTTCTTTTTAGGGACAAATTTAGCTCTTCTTGCCAGGAAATAGTATTCTGGATCATCAATATCTTCGGCAGTCGTGAACTTGACATTCTTCATGAAATAAACCGAATCGTTTTCTTTTTTAGCGATTTCGGCGATGAAGTTAAGTTCTCCTTGCTTGCTTCTTGAATTCCAGATCAAAACCTTTTTTGTCTTGAAATTGAATCGGATGGAATCGGGCTCTACAACATTTGAACCCTGCTTGAAAACAGGTCTTTGGGTATAAGCTCCGGTACTGTCCTTGATTCTACCTGCATAGACTTCATTCTTGGCATAATCCATTACGATTATTCCAGATTTCAACTCAACATCTTGGTAATACAGTTCGGCTTCGTTGTATAGCGTAAGCAATTTATTCTTCTGGTCTACTTTTTCGTAATCAACCGCTTTTCGCTTGACAATTCCTTCAAGTGTTGATTTTTTTGGTTTTAAAGTATCAATGACTATTGCAGTAGTATCGGGAACCACATTCGACAACGGTTCAGCATCTGGAGTGGCAATTTTTGAAGTATCTGCTTGTTTTTCAGGGGTAATGGCAATATTCTTTTTTGGTAACTCCTGGGAATAAATTTTTGAGGTTCCTAGTGTTAAAAAAATTGCTAAAAAAACGATATGAAATAAGTTTGTACGCAAAGGTTTAAATGCTATTTTTGTAAAAATATGGCTCAATTTTTGAAGTGTCAAACTTAATATAAATTTTCATCAAAATAAGTACTTTTCGAAATTATAACCATAAGGTTTCTATTAAAATTAACTTTTATAAGAATTATGAATTCCACACACAAACTTAAATCTTTTCTTATCATACTTTTATGCTCATTTTCAGCATTAACTTTTGGGCAATCTGGCAAATTTAAAGTTGTACTCGACGCAGGTCACGGAGGAAAGGATTTTGGTAATTCCCATCACGGTTTTGTAGAAAAGAAGATTGCCTTGGCTGTAGTATCAAAGCTAGGAAAAATTCTTGATAAAAATCCAAATGTCGATGTGGTTTATACGCGTGAGACCGATGTTTTTATTGAATTAAGGGAAAGAGCCCACATTGCCAACAAGATGAATGCCCATTTGTTTATATCGATCCACTGTAACGCTGTCAAGAATTTCGGACCTTATGGTACCGAAACATTTGTGATGGGTATGGACAGGAGTGCGATGAATCTTGAAATCGCCAAGAAAGAGAACCAGGTTATTGAAATGGAGGGCGACTATAAACTAAAGTATAAAGGATTCGATCCCAAATCTCCAGAAACCACGTTGGGTTTAAATCTATTGAAAGAGCAATACCTTGATCAGAGTATCAGCATTGCGGGAAAAATTCAGGAAGGGTTTAGAACAGGATTGAAAAGAAAGAGCAGGGGAGTTAAGCAAACACCTTTATGGGTTTTGGATGCTACAATCATGCCAGGAGTCTTGGTAGAACTAGGTTTTCTATCTAACAAGGAAGAAGGTGAATATCTGAATTCTGAAAAAGGGCAGGATGAATTGGCAGAATCAATTGCAAATGCCATATTCAGTTACAAGAAAGAATATTTTGGTTCAGGAGATAACGAGCCAGCAGTTGAAAAATACATTCCGAAGAACGAACCGGAAGAAAAGGAAAAGGAAGTGGTAGCAAAAGAGCCTGAAGTTAAAAAAACAGAACCAAAGGAGACTCCAAAAGCTGATGCTCAAGGGGTAGTTTTCAAGGTTCAGATTTCCGCAAGCGGTAAAAAATTGGATCTTACGCCTGCTAATTTCAAGGGCTTGAATAATTTATCCATAGCAACTGATAACGGAACTTTATTCAAATACATGTATGGTAATACATCAGATTACAATGTTGCAAAGCAAAATTTAGCAGAAGCGAAAGCAAAAGGATTCGATTCTGCCTATATTATTGCATTTAAAGACGGAAAAAAAGTAAATTTGCAAGATGTTATTAAAAACTAAATAAGGCTTGGTTTCTGATATTTTATTTTAAATTTGATAAAAAACGCTATACTTTGAAAATTACAAGAGAGATTAAAACAGCTATATTGGTAATTGCTTCCATATTACTATTTATTTGGGGATACAGTTTTTTAAGAGGAAGTGACTTGCTTTCCGATTACAGGACTTTTTACGTTGAATTCGATAATGTGGAAGGACTTTCTCCTTCTGCACCGGTAACCATCAGCGGACTGGCTGTAGGAAAGGTTACGGCAATCACACTTCATCACGAAACGGCAAAATTGACAGTTGAAATCCAGATTAAAAGTGATTTTCCAATTTCAAAATCCAGTATCGTAAACCTTTACGAGCCTGGTTTTATCGGAGGGAAGCAACTTCAGATCATTCCAAATCTCGAAGACAAATCAGAAGCAGAAACTGGTGACAAGCTGAAAAGCGGAGTGGTTCCGGGTATGTTAAGTGCCTTTGGAGATAAATTGGCTCCTGTTCAAAAGAAGGTGGAATTGGTGTTGGTCAGTGCAGATTCACTTATCAACAACTTGAACGATGTCCTGGATGCAAAAACAAAGAGAAATCTGAAATCCAGCATTGAAAACCTTAATGAAACGATGGCCCAATTCAGCAAAACAACCAAGAGTATCAATCAAATGCTGGATACCAATAAAGGTAAAGTGGATGGAATTGTTACCAATTTCAGCAATATATCAGCTAATTTTTCAAAAGTATCGGATACTATCGCAAAAGCCAAGCTAGGTCAAGCTGTCAGAGATTTGGAGAAAACGCTTGAAGGTGTAAACAAGGTCGTGGCCGATCTGGAAAAAGGAAAAGGTACGATGGGCAAGCTTTTAAAAGACGAAACCTTGTACAATAATTTCAACAAGACTTCAAAGGAATTAGAATTATTGCTACAGGATTTACGACTGAATCCAACAAGATACATCAATGTTTCCCTTTTTGGCAAGAAGAACAAGCCCTATGTGGCACCAAAGGTTGCGGATACGATAAAGTAAAAATAAGTATATGAGTTATTTAGATAATATATTTTTTGCTGTCATCCTGATTCTAGGTGTAGGATATTTTACTTTAAATATAAAAAAGATCCTTCGTAATATAAAGTTAGGAAGAGCTATCAATCGTTCAGATAATCCTTCAGAGCGTTGGAAAAATATGGCAATGATTGCTCTAGGACAATCCAAAATGGTCAAAAGACCTGTTGCAGGGATACTCCACATCATAGTCTACCTGGGATTTGTAATCATCAATATAGAAGTTATTGAAATCATTATCGATGGGCTTTTCGGAACCCACAGGGTATTGAGCTTTATGGGCGTTTTCTATGATATATTGATTGGTTCATTTGAAATATTGGCTGCCTTGGTTTTGGTTGCTGTTAGTATCTTCCTTGTCAGGAGAAATGTTATCAAGCTGAAACGATTCATACATTCTGATTTGAAGGGATGGCCAAAGAGCGATGCCAATTATATCTTATATTTCGAAGTTGTGTTGATGACTTTGTTTTTACTGATGAATGCTGCCGATTATCATTTGCAGAATGTCAGTGGTGGTTTTATGGATTTTCATCCGGCAGGTTCTTTTCCTGTAAGCCAATACATTTCAACTTTGTTTGATGGTGTTTCAAACGGAACAGTTTATATAATTGAAAGGACGGCCTGGTGGTTGCACATTGTAGGAATTTTGGTTTTCCTCAATTATTTATATTTCTCAAAGCACTTGCATATCCTGCTTGCCTTCCCAAATACTTATTTTGCTGATTTGAATCCAAAAGGGCAATTTGATAATCTGGAATCGGTTACAAATGAAGTAAAATTGATGATGGATCCAAATGCAGATCCATTTGCTTCCGCTCCTGCTGATGCAAATGAAACTCCTGCAAAATTCGGTGCAAATGATGTCCAAGATTTAAACTGGGTTCAATTATTGAATGCTTACACTTGTACGGAATGTGGACGTTGTACCTCGGCTTGTCCAGCAAACATCACTGGAAAAAAATTGTCTCCCCGTAAAATTATGATGGATACAAGAGACCGCTTGGTTGAAGTAGGAAATAATATCGATGCCAATAAAGGTGTTTTTGTTCCGGATAATAAGACACTTCTGAACGATTATATCACGCCGGAAGAACTTTGGGCTTGTACTTCTTGCAACGCCTGTGTGGAAGAATGTCCGGTAAATATCAGTCCGCTTTCTATCATTATGGATATGCGACGTTATTTGGTAATGGAGCAAAGTGCCGCTCCGATGTCATTGAATGCGATGATGACAAATGTAGAAAATAATGGAGCTCCTTGGCAATACAGCCAGCAGGACCGTTTGAACTGGAAAAACGAAAATTAGTACGTATATAAAAATTCTCTTATAGGTGAGATTAAGGGTGTTTTTAATTTCAAATCAAAAATAAATTAGAAACAAGACGAAAATGAAAACTGAAGATTTAGACAAGCAATTGGTTACAGCAACAGAAAACGGACACACGATCAGTCCTGTACTGCCTGAAGGAGTGAAAAATTACCTGATTGATATTGATGGTACTGTTTGTGATGATATTCCAAATGAAGAACCTGAAAGAATGCTGACCGCTGAATTGTATCCGGACGCACTGATCACGTTGAATAAATGGTATGATGAAGGGCATATTATCTTCTTCTTTACATCAAGAACTGAGGCGCATAGGGAATATACAGAAACCTGGTTGAAGAAACACGGTTTCAAATACCACGGAATTGTCTTCGGTAAGCCACGTGGAGGGAATTATCATTGGATTGATAATCATTTGGTCAAGGCAACCCGTTACAGAGGAAAATTTACCGATTTAGTAGATAAAGAAGTTACGATTCAAGTTTTTGATGACGAACACCACGAATAATTTTAGGCTTCAGGTATGAACCCTGGACTAAAATCTAAATTCTAAAATTATATGTCAGAGATTTTAAATGTGCCAACAATGGCCGAAATGCTTGCAGAAGGAAAACAACCAGAAGTATTGTTCTGGGTGGGCTGTGCAGGAAGTTTTGACGACAGGGCAAAAAAGATAACCAAGGCATTCGTAAGGATTTTGAATCGTTCGAATGTTCCTTTTGCTGTTTTAGGAACAGAGGAGAGCTGTACAGGTGACCCGGCCAAAAGAGCTGGTAATGAATTCTTGTTTCAAATGCAGGCCATGATGAACATCGAGGTTTTAAATGCCTATGAAGCAAAGAAGATCGTGACGGCTTGCCCGCATTGTTTTAACACATTGAAGAATGAATATCCGGAGCTGGGCGGAAAGTACGAGGTGGTTCATCATACACAATTCCTAAAATCTTTGCTGGATGACGGAAGATTGACTATCGAAGGTGGACAATTCAAGGGAAAAAGAATCACTTTTCACGACCCTTGTTATCTTGGAAGAGCCAATAATGTTTATGAAGCGCCAAGAGAATTGATCCAGAAATTGGATGCTGAATTGGTTGAAATGAAGCGTTCAAAAGCAAACGGGTTGTGCTGTGGTGCTGGTGGAGCTCAAATGTTCAAGGATGCAGAACCGGGTAACAAAGAGGTTTTCATCGAAAGGACTGAAGATGCTTTACAAACACAGCCTCAAGTAATTGCAGCAGGCTGTCCGTTTTGCAATACGATGCTCACCGATGGCGTAAAAAACAAAGAAAAAGAAGGCGAGATCAAAGTGATGGATGTAGCCGAATTGATTGCAAATGCACAAGATTTGTAATCTCAAAAATCCGAATTCTAAAATCATAAATCTAATATCAAATGTACGTTCCATTCGAAAATTTGCCAGAAGAATCAAAAATCTGGATCTACCAATCCAACAGAAAATTTTCTGAAGAAGAATTTGCAGCAATTGAAAAAGATTTGCAAGTTTTTGTAGAAAATTGGGCCGCTCACGGAACCAGTCTTGAGGCTTCATTCCAATTGAAATACAATCGTTTCATCATTTTGGCTGTAAATCAGGAAGTCCAAAACGCAACAGGATGTTCGATTGATGCATCGGTTGCCTTTATCCAAAGTTTGGAAAAAAAGTACGAAGTGGATTTATTGGACAAGATGAACGTTACGTTCAAGTTGGGCGAACACGTTGCTCATAAACCGCTGATTGATTTCAAAAAAATGGCCAAGGATAAGGCTGTTACAGGAAACACGATTGTTTTCAATAACTTGGTAAACAATATCGCAGAGTACAACGAATCGTGGGAAGTTCCTGCTGCAGACAGTTGGCACAGTCGTTTTTTCTAAAAATTTCTTTCGATGAAATATTTCATTCTCGTACTTGTATTTATCAGTCAAATTTCACTTGCACAAAAAAACCACAGGACAGAACAATCCGTTTGGGTGGACAGCGTCTACAACCAGATGTCTTTTGATGAAAGGGTTGGACAATTGTTTATGGTGGCAGCGTATTCAAATAAAGATACCGTTCATACGAATGCCATCGACAAACTGATAACTAATTACAAGATTGGAGGATTGATTTTCTTTCAAGGCGGACCATATCGTCAAGCCAGATTAACAAATCAATTTCAAGCTAAATCAAAACTTCCAATGTTTATTGGCATTGATGCCGAATGGGGCTTGGCTATGCGTTTGGATTCCGTAAATCGTTTTCCTTGGAACATGACGCTTGGAGCCATCCAAAACAATAAATTGATTGAAAAAGTAGGAGAGGAATACGGAAAGCAGAGCAAGAGAATGGGCATCCACTTCAATTTTGCTCCCGTTTTGGATATCAATACAAATCCACTAAATCCAATTATTGGAAACAGGTCTTTCGGTGAAGATAAATTCAACGTAACTGAAAAGGCGTTGGCCTTGATGAAAGGTGTCCAGCGAGAAGGCGTTTTTGCAACAGGAAAGCACTTTCCGGGGCATGGAGCTACTGAAACAGATTCGCATCATACGTTACCAATGGTAAATTTTACAAAAGAAAGAATCGATGACGTAGAATTTTATCCCTACAAGAAATTATTCAAAGAAGGTTTGGCTTCCGTCATGGTTGCCCACTTGAACGTTCCGAGCTTGGAACCGAGAGAAAATTATCCTTCTTCGATTTCCTATAATATCGTAACGAATATCCTTCAAAAGCAATTGGGTTTTGAAGGGTTGATTTTTACAGATGCCTTGAATATGAAAGGGGCAAGCAATTTTAAACAGCCAGGAGAAATTGACTTGGAAGCCTTATTGGCAGGAAATGACGTTTTGCTTTTTGCCGAAAATGTTCCCGTTGCCTTGGAAAAGATCTGTGTGGCTTATCAGGATACTATTTTATCAGAAGAACGATTGGCACATTCCGTAAAGAAGATCCTTCAATTCAAATACAAGGCTGGTTTGAATCAATACAAGCCAATCGACACGAAGAATTTATTCAATGATGTAAATCCAGTTGCAAATACGGCCTTGCAATATGAATTGTATGAAAATGCAGTTACGGTTTTAAGAAATGAAGAGTCAATATTGCCAATTAAGGATATTGAAAATGAAAAAATCGCCTATGTGAAATTAGGAGATGATGGCAACAGTTCATTTCTGACAACCTTGAAGCAATACACGGAAGTTACGGAAGTTGCAGATTCAAATATCGATACGCTATTGATAAAGCTTAAGGACTATTCCAAAGTAATCGTAGGATTTCACAAGGCAGATGGAGCTTGGAAGAAACACGATTTCAAGGCAGAAGAATTGGCAAAGTTGGATTCAATTGCAAAGCATAAAAAAGTAATTGTGGATGTTTTTGCAAAGCCCTATTCGCTTTTGCCAATCACCAATTTCAATAATATCGAAGGCTTGATTGTTTCGTATCAGAATACGGATGTCTCGCAGATCGTTTCCGGCCAGTTAATTTTCGGCGCTTTTGAAGCAAAAGGAAAACTGCCGGTTTCTATTAATACTTCTTTTAAAGTTAATGACGGATTAAAAACAGAGAAGCTGGATGTTTTAGGATTCACAGCTCCGGAAAATGTTGGTGTCAATTCTGCTGTTCTATCCAGGATTGATAAGATTGCACAAAAAGCTATCGATGCCAAGATGACTCCGGGTGCACAAATCCTGGTTGCGAGAAAAGGAAAGGTGATTTATCAGAAATCTTTCGGGTTTCATACGTACGATAAAATAACGAAGGTGAAGAATGATGATATCTATGATGTTGCCTCGTTGACCAAGATACTTTCAACCTTGCCAAATGTAATGCAGCTGTTTGACAAGGACAAGGTAGAATTGGATACGAAATTGGGCAAGATGCTACCACTTTTTAATGATTCCGACAAGAAGAATATCACATTCAAGGACTTGTTGTCGCATCAGGCAAAATTGCAGGCTTGGATCCCTTTCTACAAGGAAACATTAGATAAGGACCAAAAACCAAGCGAGAAATACTATCGAAGATTACCAGATTCACAGTTTTCGATTCAAGTTGCCGATAGTCTTTTCATCAGAAATGATTATCACGATACGATAATGGATGCTATTGCAAAAAGCAAATTGTTGCCTAAAAAGGAATACAAATACAGCGATTTTACTTTTATTATTTTAAAGGAATACTTGGAAAAAACAACACACCAAACGTTGGATGTGTTGAGTTTTAAAAACTTTTTCAAACCTTTGGGTATGAACAATACGCTGTATAATCCATTACAGAAAATCGCTAAGGATAGGATTCCTCCCACAGAAACAGATACTTATTTCAGGTACCAGACCATTCAAGGGCAGGTGCACGATATGGAAGCTGCAATGGAAGGTGGTGTAGCAGGACATGCTGGGATTTTTTCCAACGCTATGGATGTTGCCAAAATGATGCAGATGTACCTTCAGGAAGGAAAATATGCAGGAAGGCAATATTTTTCTGAAAGCACTTTCAAGACATTCAATACATGTCATTTTTGCAGCGAAGGCAACAGGAGAGGCCTGGGATTTGACAAGCAGCAACTTCCGGGGACTTCTGGACCAACTTGCGGCTGTGCTTCAGCTTCCAGTTTTGGCCATACCGGATTTACAGGTACAATGGCTTGGGCTGATCCTGATCAGGAGTTGGTATACATTTTTCTATCCAATAGGACTTTTCCTGATTCAAACAAGCCTAATGCCTTATCAAAGGAAAATATCAGGGAAGATATCCAGAAGGTCATTTACGAGGCGATCAAGAATTAATCATAAAGTTAATTTCATCTAAATACGGCCACTGCAATTGCTATTTTCGTTAATTTTGTTGTACTAAAAAACAAAAATGAAAATAGCAATTGTTTGTTATCCGACCTTTGGAGGCAGTGGCGTGGTTGCCACGGAATTAGGCTTGGAATTAGCCCGAAGAGGCCACGAGATACATTTCATAACCTACAGCCAGCCGGTCCGTTTGGCACTTCTGAATCCAAATGTGCATTACCACGAAGTTAACGTTCCCGAATATCCATTATTCCATTATCAACCGTATGAATTGGCCTTGTCAAGCAAGTTGGTTGATATGGTGAAATTGTACAAGATAGAATTATTGCATGTCCACTATGCCATCCCGCACGCTTATGCAGGGTATATGGCAAAGCAGATGTTGAAGGATGAAGGAATTGATATTCCGATGGTGACAACGCTTCACGGGACCGATATTACCCTGGTAGGAAATCATCCGTTTTATAAGCCTGCAGTAACATTCAGCATAAATAAATCAGATATTGTAACGTCAGTTTCCCAAAGTCTTAAAGACGATACAATGAAATTATTCAATATCAAGAAAGACATTACCGTGATTCCTAATTTTATCGAGCTTGATAAAAACACCAATGATGCAAGTATTCCGTGCAGGCGTTCGGTTATGGCAAAAGAAGACGAGAGGATTATTACACACATCAGCAATTTCAGGAAGGTAAAACGTATTCCGGACATCATCAAGATTTTCTATAAGATCCAGCAGCAAATTCCTGCAAAGCTGATGATGGTTGGTGATGGTCCAGAAAAAGAAAAGGCCGAAACTTTGTGTGCAGAATTAGGAATTACGGACAAGGTAATTTTCTTTGGGAACAGTAATGAAATCGACAGGATCTTAAGCTATACCGATTTGTTTCTTCTTCCGTCGGAAACCGAAAGTTTTGGTCTGGCAGCTTTAGAAGCAATGGCTTGGGGAATTCCTGTCATATCAAGTAATTCTGGAGGTTTGCCTGAAGTGAATTTTGAAGGAATATCAGGCTATTTGAGCAATGTGGGCAATACGGATGAAATGGCAGAAAATGCATTAAGAATTCTGAATGATGATTCAGTTTTGGCGGAATTCAAAAGCAATGCATTGTCGGTTGCAAAACAATTTGACATCAAGAATATATTGCCGCTGTATGAAGCTTTATATGAAAAGGCTTTGGACAGGCTGACTGTTTAATGATAGCAACGAATAATAACCCCAAATCAAATAAATTGAAAATGAAAAAGTTATTGATGATCCCGATAATTGCAATGATAGTATCGTGCAATTGTAAAAAGGCAACTGTTGGAGAAGAAAAAGGATCTTCCAAGCAACCTATGTTTGAAGTACTGAGTGAATCTGCTTATCAAGGTAGGGAAGAGGAGTCTTCTGAAATTGTCAAAGATAATGCCGGCCTAAAGGCACTTTATCAGTCAGTAAATATAGAGAGTGTACCAACGATTGATTTTGCACAACACCGGGTGTTAGCCTTGTTCCTGGGTCAGAGAAGTTCAGGAGGACACGCAATAAAAGTAAAGAATGTTACGGAGAAGGACAACAAGGTTTATGTTGAAGTTGAAAAACTAGGTCCAAAACCGGGAGAAAATGCTACCATGGCAATAACGAATCCTTACACTATAGTAAAAATTAATTCGAACAAGGAAATTGTCATCAATAAATAATTTACAAATAAACATAAAAAAATATCCGCCATTAAGCGGATATTTTTATTTTATACTTCTTGTGATTAGAATCTATATCGGATACCCAAAGCAATGTCCGGACCAAAACTATCATTTCTCCAATCGTCAGATCCAAAGTGAACCTCAGGTCTGAAATCTAAAGATATTTGCAGGGGAAAATCAAATACATATTCAATACCAATATCTCCAGCAGCAAATACTCCCAAACCGCTATCATCTGCTCCAGCATGGTCATAGCTCCAGCTTGTCAAACCACCTCCGACACCTGCATACCAGTTGAAACCGCCTTCAATGTTCCATACCCATTGGTACAAACCAGTCAATTTCAAAGCATCTACGTGATTACTAGTTCTCCAACCTAAATCTAATTCAAGACGATTGTTGTCGCCCAAACCTCTCTGGTAAGAAATTTCTCCACCAAAACCATCATTATCTCCAACACGGATACCCAATGCATTCTTTGAGATTTCTTGAGCTTGTGATGTGAATGCCAAGCCGATTAGCATAATAGCTGATAAGATTACTTTTTTCATAATTTTTGTTTTAAATGATTTTAGCAAAGTAAGCAAATAACAAGCCAAAAAACCAGTAAAAAACTATCAAGATTAAACGGAAAACTTATAAGATTTCTTAGTTTGCGGGTGCTGAAGTATAATCATCCAGATATTCCTTTATATTTTGACTTCCAGACGATGGAATAGGAAGAGGAATATCTTGAGTGGCCAGTTCGTATTTGATTTCCGTATTGCTGTAAATCATTCCAACATTTTTGGCATAGTATTGTGTAGAAATCAAAACTTCCTGTTCATTGATCAGATTAAAAGGAAAATCCATTCCTTGAAAGGAGGTAACACCTGTAACGTTTAAATTTATAATAATCCTTACTACTTTCACATCTTGATAGGTACCATAATTAGGAACATTGAAACTTGCCAAGGATTCCTTAAAAACCGACTTCATTGTGTAGTTGAATGTCAGAGGAATATTTTCATATTGATAATTAAGAGTTCCAGAAATAGAACCCAATTGCTCATTGTCAGCTGCACTTTCTTTGAAAATTACAAAATCAGAAACTGCCAGGTTTACAGGAAAACCTTCAAGTAGATTTATGTTTGTTGCGCCGGAAACCAATAGTTTATCGCCACTTTTTCTAACACCGTTTCCCGCCAATGAACTTGAGAAAAAACCATAGGCAAGTTCCTTTGTTTTGAATTTCTTATAGGAAGTGCTGTTGATTGTCGTATCATTGGCAACATACAAGGAATCACGTCCAGGAAATTCGCCACTTACATCATACACCCAGAACTGTCCATTTTCTACAGGAAAATAATTGGTTTCGGTGGTAGAATCAGGCGTGTTGTCGTCATCAGAAGAACATGAAGTAAGGAAAGCCATCACGAGGACAGCAATAAAATAATATTGTTTCATAATTTTAGGATTAATTAAGAAGCGAATATAATAATTTTTACTCTTTGGCAAACAAGAAAGACGACACAAGTTGCTGGCTGAATTTGGTTTCCATTTCAAAGTAGTCTTCTTCGATATGAAAATAATCCTCCTCATATCTATATAGTTTCCAACGTTTTCTGTTATATTCAAGTGCGGTAAGGTTTTCAATCCAGTCCCCTGAATTCAAATACATCGTATCCCCGTTCTTGTTCTCTTTCCTCAATATCTTCGGTTCATGGATATGTCCGCAAATCACATAGTCGTATTTGTTTTCAATCGCCAGATCGGTTGCAGTAGTCTCAAAATCCGAAATATGCTTTACTGCTTTCTTTACGCTGGCCTTTATCTTTTTCGAAAATGAATAAGGTTCCTTGCCCAGCTTGTTCAGGCACCAATTCACAAAACGGTTCAGTAAGATCAGGTAGTCATATCCCAGTCCGCCCAGTTTTGCAATCCATTTCGAATGCTGGACCGAAGCGTCAAAAACATCGCCATGAAAAATCCACGCCTTTTTCTCATCCAATTCCAATACCAACTTATCCACCACGCTAAAATTTCCCATATGGGCATCGCTGAATTTTCTTAGCATCTCGTCGTGATTTCCCGTAATGTAATACACCTTCGTGCCCTTCGATGCAAAATCAATCAATTTCTTCACCACTTTTAAATGGGCTTTCGGAAAATAGGATTTACGAAATTGCCAGATGTCAATGATATCACCATTCAAGACCAATGTTTTCGGTTTTATCGAGGATAAATATTGGTACAATTCTTTTGCATGACAGCCAAAAGTTCCCAAATGCACATCAGAAATAACCACCAGCTCAACATGTCTCTTTTTCAATTTGAATGAATTTGAAGTTTAACAAATTAACCACTCCTCTATTAATTGAAATTAAAATCAAGGTTAAGAAATGATTTATTTTGATACTGGTTCACAGTTTCCAATTCTATAGCGTAAACTTCAAATTGACAGCCGATTGCTTGATTTTAAAATGAAAATAAAAAAGTTCCAATTACTTCGTCATGATTTAGAGCATCGGAACAAACTGTGACTGAAAAACAGTGGATGAATACTGGACGCTGAAAACTTTCTTATTCGCACTTTTAATTCTATATTTGTTCAAAACAATAAAAAATGGCCGGAAACAGCTACGGAACACTATACAAGATAACCACTTTTGGAGAATCCCATGGCGAGGCCTTGGGTGGAATCATAGACGGTTGTCCTCCAGGAATTGAACTCAATCTTGAAACAATCCAATATGAGATGTCAAGAAGAAAGCCTGGGCAATCTGCCATCGTAACCCAAAGAAAAGAAGACGATGAAGTGCAATTCCTTTCAGGAATTTTTGAAGGTAGAACGACAGGAACTCCCATAGGTTTTATAATTCCAAATACCAATCAAAAGTCAGACGATTATTCGCACATCAAGGATTCCTATCGTCCAAGTCATGCCGATTATGTTTACGAACAGAAATACGGCATCCGGGATTATCGTGGTGGCGGAAGAAGTTCGGCCCGTGAAACTGCAAGCAGGGTAGTAGCAGGAGCAGTTGCAAAACAGATTTTAAAGGATATAAAAATCAATGCCTTTGTTTCTTCTGTAGGCGATATTTTTATTGACAAGCCTTACCAGGCTTTGGATTTTTCTAAAACAGAAAATAATGCCGTTCGCTGTCCTGACGAAGCCACGGCTGAAAAAATGGAAGAATACATCAGGGAAATACGCAAGCAAGGTGATACTGTTGGAGGAACAATTACGTGTGTCTTGCAAAATGTTCCGATTGGTTTGGGCGAACCTGTGTTTGATAAGCTGCATGCCGAATTAGGCAAGGCGATGCTCTCTATAAATGCCGTTAAGGGCTTTGAATACGGGAGCGGATTTTGTGGAGCGAAGATGAAAGGAAGCGAACATAACGACCTTTATAATCCTGATGGTACTACAAGATCAAACCTTTCGGGAGGAATCCAGGGCGGGATCTCAAATGGAATGGACATTTATTTCCGGGTTGCCTTCAAGCCTGTTGCCACCATTATGCAAAAGCAGGAAACCATAGACAATCAAGGCAACATTGTAGAAATGCAGGGCAAGGGACGTCATGATCCTTGTGTAGTTCCAAGAGCGGTTCCCATTGTTGAAGCGATGGCTGCAATTGTCCTGGCTGATTTTTACCTGATTAATAAAACGTACAAATAACCAAATCAAGAATGCGCTACGATTCTTAAAACCATACTATATGTTCAAATCTAAAATTAGTGTTGCTACTTTTTTTTCTGTTCTGATTGCCTTGATCATTACCTTGTTATACGAGTTTGATATTGTTTCGTTCAATGACCAGTTCATGATGATTGTCCGTTGGGCTGTTGGAGTATTGTTGGTAACAAACGCATTGGAGAAAAAAAATCTAACCACATGGATCTTGACGAGTATGATCCTGGGAATCTTCATAGGCGTAGATTTTCCGAATTTTGCTGCTGCATTGCAACCATTGAGCAGTGGTTTCATCAAATTGGTAAAGACCATTGTCGGACCTATATTGTTTGCAACGCTGGTTTACGGAATAGCAGGGCATTCAGACTTGAAACAGGTTGGCAGGATGGCCTGGAAATCAATGCTCTATTTTTTCTGCGCAACGACATGTGCCATTTTCATAGGTTTGGCCGCCATAAATATTACCCAGGCAGGTGTCGGTATAGACATCTCCAGTATGCCGCAAGAGGAATTGCCAACAGTAACCAAAAGCAATACTATCCTGGAATCGTTACCAGAACATGTTCACGGCGTTTATAAGTTTACCAGCTTTTTCAAGGATTTGTTTCCAGAAAATATTGTAAAATCTATCTATGAAAACCAAGTATTGCAGATTGTTGTCTTTTCAGTCCTGTTCGGGATTGGTCTGGCATTGGTAGAAGAAAAAAAGCGAAAGCCTTTGGTAGATTTCACGGAGAGTTTGTCTGAAACGATGTTCAAGTTTACCAATATCATCATGTATTTTGCTCCGATAGGAGTAGGTGCGGCAATGGCTTATACCGTAGGGCATTTGGGGGTTGATATACTCAAAAACTTATTCATGCTGCTCGGAACTTTGTATCTGGCATTGACCTTTTTCCTCTTATTGGTCTTATTGCCTGTTGCGCTGTATTTGAAAATCCCGGTGAAGCGTTTCATAATGGCTATCAAGGAACCCGTTTCTATTGCTTTTGCCACCACAAGTTCGGATGCGGCCTTGCCAAAGGCAATGAGTGCGATGGAAAAATTTGGAGTGCCCCGTAAAATTGTTTCATTTGTAATTCCAACAGGATATAGCTTTAATCTTGACGGGACATCCTTGTATCTTTCATTGGCTTCGATATTTGTTGCACAGGCTGCCGGAATTGATCTGAGTTTTGGCGAACAATTGGTTATTGCTTTTACGCTGATGATTACTTCCAAAGGTGTGGCTGCAGTACCAAGAGCCTCTCTTATCATACTGATCGCAACAGCGGATCAGTTTGGACTTCCTGTTTTTGTGATTGCAGCAATTCTAGGCATTGACGAATTGATGGATATGGCACGGACCTCAGTAAACGTGGTTGGAAATTGCCTTGCCACAGTTGTCATAGCGAAATGGGAAGGTGAATTTGATGAAGAGGCTCCTTATAGGGATTAATTTCAATGGCAATCTCGATTGTGGGGAATGATCATTAAAACTTTCAATTTCGTTTTTAAGCTAATAGTTTTGTAAACAGAAATATAATATTTTTTTTTAAGACTAATTGTCTCATTTGAAAGACATTTCAAAGCAATATATTTACTCAGGAAAGTAATATTTGTCGTGCAATACTATTAAAAAGTTTAAGAATTGGTTAAATTAAGATCATTTGAATTACAAATATAAGCCCTTCTTATCTGAAATGAGTCTGAAAGATTAATTATATGTTAAATTACGGTCTTAATTGGGTATTATGTAAGTATTTTATTAAAATGTTTGAAAAAATATATAAATTTGTTTCAATAATTTAAAAAATAGTACTTATGAAAAGACTTTTACTTTTAATGTTGTTGATTCAATCAACACTTTCTTTCAGCCAAGTAGCCTTGAATGAAAATTTCAATGCAGAAACTTTTCCTCCGACTGGATGGACTAAGGTGAATACACATGCTACGAACAATTGGATCCGATCAGCTACTGGTCAGGCAATTGTTAACTGGGTTGCTGGTAATCAGGATGAATCGCTTGTTAGTCCGGCTTTTAGTTTGGTTGGATATACTCAGGCGTATTTGAATTTTACAGCAATTGTAGGTTATCAATATATGGTTACAATTCCTGCGGGTAATTTATTTGCAAAAGTATCCATAAACGGAGGTACGACTTGGACAACGCTTTGGGTTGAAGAAGACGAAGGTGTCTTTGCAGATTATTCTCCAAGATACAAGCATTTGAATCTGACTCCTTATGTTGGACAAAGTAATGTGAAAATCAAGTTTCAATATGTTGCAAATGATGCTGATCTTGTCAGGATTGATGATGTTAGTGTAACAGCCTGTCCTACAGTTGATAATGTTGCTTTGACCGCTTTAACTGATAATACTGCAACTACGGCATGGGCAGGTACTTCTGGATCTTATGATTTTGAATGGGGACCTGTAGGGTTTGCCCAAGGTACCGGAACTGTAGTAACAAATCTGACTGCAGGGACTTATAGTTTTTCAAATTTAACTGCAGCAACTGGATATTCTTATTATATCAAGTCAAATTGTACGGCATCAAACAGTGGATGGCAAGGACCTTACTCTTTCTATACCACGCTTTCAACACCTACAAACCTGAACTACAGTTTTGGTTTTGAATCGCCAACTTTGGAATCTGCCGGTTGGACAACTTCAGAAGCTCCAACAGGTTCTTTCTGGGATATCTACAATGCATCCGGTGCATTAGTTCAAGACGGGACTTCGATTGCCGGCTGCTTTGGATCAACAACTGCAGCTACAAATGCCTGGTTGTTCTCAAGAGGATTAAATCTGGTTGGTGGTTCAACAGTGACTTTTACCTACTATATCAGAAAATATGCAAATGCTGGTACTGGTGGCACAAATAACAGTGTGACCGTTAAAGTTGGTACAGCAAGAACTGCTGCAGGACAGACCGTAACGCTTAATACGCATAATAATCTATCAAGCACAACCCACACGATGCAGACAGCAACATTTGCAGTTCCATCAACAGGTATCTATTATTTAGGATTCAACTGTACCACACCGCAACAAACAGCGGCAAACAATGGAGCAATAATCTTGGATGTAGTTTCAGTTTCTTCACCTTTGGGAGTAAGCGATTTTATTTCAGACAAATTAATGGTATCGCCTAATCCAGCAAAAGATGTTTTGAATATATCCAGTAATGAAAATATCTTGTTCAGTAATATTGTTATCAATGATTTGAATGGAAGAGAAATTAAATCGATTCCTGTAAACAGTCTTGCAAGTACTCAAATAGATATTGCTGATTTGGCTTCAGGAATGTATTTGGTTAACATTACGACCAATGAAGGAACGGCAATCAAGAAAATAATAAAGAACTAGATTATAAATCGTATTTTATTCTAAAACTCCTCAATTTGTTGAGGAGTTTTTTCGTTTAAAGCCATTTACTTCACAGATAATTTTGTTGTAATTTTACTGCCTAAAACTAATTTTTTTGAGGACCTCCTTTTTTCTTGCCATCGACAACCCTTCGGATTTCAAAAATCAGCTTTTGATTTGGAGCCAGCAATTTCGTGAAGGTATTTTTTTGGATAGTAACGATTATCCAAGCAATTACTCCAATTATGATACGGTTTTGGCTGTTGATGCATTCACTTCCCTAAAGACGGATTTTTACAATGCCTTCGAGGATTTAAAAGTATATCAGCAAACTACAAAAGACTGGCTTTTCGGCTATTTATCGTATGATTTGAAGAACGATACCGAAGAGTTGAAATCGAAGAACCACGATGGATTGTCGTTTCCAGATTTGTTTTTCTTCCAGCCTAAAAAAATATTCCTCTTGAAAGGGAATCAGTTGGAAATCCAATACCTCAAAATGTGTGATGATGAATTTGAAGAAGATCTGAAAGAGATACAGGCTGCAATTCATACTCCTGATGGTTTTGACGTTGAACTAAATATTGAACAAAGAATTTCCAAGGAAGATTATATTTCTAAAGTGGAAAATATGCTGGAGCATATTCATCGTGGCGACATCTATGAAGCTAATTTTTGTATGGAATTTTATGCAGAAGACGCTCAAATAAATCCACTTGATAAATTCTTGAAATTGAATGCAATATCAAGGTCTCCTTTTGCTGTTTTTTTCAAGAATAAAAACCAATATTTACTTTCAGCATCGCCTGAACGCTATTTGAGAAAGGAAGGAGAAACCATTATCTCGCAACCCATCAAAGGAACTGCTAAAAGATTTACTGATGAAATTTCAGATGAAAAATCAAAAGAAGATCTGCAAAAGGACCCAAAGGAACGTTCGGAAAACATTATGATTGTTGACCTTGTTCGAAATGATTTGTCACGAACAGCCCAAAAGGGTTCGGTTGAAGTAGACGAACTTTGCAAAATTTATTCGTTTCTTCAAGTGCACCAGATGATTTCTACAGTAACTTCTAGACTTGATTCTCAGTATTCGCCGGTTGATGTCATCAAGACTACTTTTCCAATGGGAAGTATGACGGGTGCTCCAAAAATTTCGGCAATGAACATCATCGAAGATTTGGAAGAGACAAGACGGGGCTTGTATAGTGGAACTGTTGGCTATTTTACCCCGGAAGGTGATTTTGATTTCAATGTGGTCATCAGGAGCATTTTATACAACGAAGAAAATAAATATGTATCTTTCTCTGTAGGAAGTGCTATCACTTCACTGTCAATTCCCGAAAATGAATATGAAGAATGCCTGCTCAAGGCAAAAGCGATGCATACGGTCTTGAAATCTTAAAGTGTATGGTAACCCGAAATCTTTTTCTTATTTTTGAAAATGATTTCAAAATTCCAGAAGCACTTATCCCAAAATTTATCCTTTCTTGCAAACAAGAAACTTTTACTTGCCACCAGTGGCGGAATTGACAGTATGGTACTATTGGATTTGTTCAAGAAATCCAATTTTGAAATAGCGATTGCGCATTGTAATTTTCAACTTCGAGGCAAGGAAAGTGATGATGACCAGCATTTCATTGAAAATTATTCGAAAGAAAATGCTATTCCGCTTTTTGCTACGCAATTTGATACCAGGGCCTTTGCCGAGGATTTCAAGCTTTCCATTCAAGTTGCCGCCCGGGAGCTTCGTTACAAATGGTTTTATGAACTTTTGGAGTCCAATAATTACGACTATGTGCTCACGGCCCATCACGCAGACGATAACATCGAAACGTTTCTAATCAATCTGTCAAGAGGCTCGGGGTTGGAAGGATTTACCGGAATTCCGATTCAGAACGACAAAACCATTCGTCCTTTATTGAATTTTGGAAGGGAGGAAATTCTAAATTATGCCAAGGAGAATGACATAGTATGGCGCGAAGACAGCAGCAATGCTTCTGACAAGTATCTTAGGAACAAGATCCGACAAGAAATTGTTCCTGTCCTGAAAGCATTGAATCCAAATTTGCTTTCTTCTTTTCAAAATACAGTGGAGAACCTGCAACAATCAATGTCTTTGGTAGATGATGCTTCCCGTATTGTATACAGAAAGGTTGTCTTGGATGAAGAAAACCAGAAAAAAATCAACCTAAAGGAATTGCTCCAGTTACCCAATTACAAGGCCTATTTGTATCAGTGGTTGAATCCTTTTGGATTTAAGGCTTGGAATGATATCTATAATCTCGTCGAAAGCCAATCTGGAAAGCAGATCTTTTCAGAAGGATTCAAGCTTTTAAAGGACAGGGATCATTTGATTCTATCCCCTCAAGCAGAAATCGATAAGGAAGAAGAATACTTGATCGAAGAAGAAGATAAAGAAGTTAATTTTCACATAAAACTGTCTTTTTGTAAAATATCAAGCACCTCAAATGGCTCAAATAAAACTATATTTGTGGACCAAAACAAACTAAAATATCCGTTGGTTTTGAGGAGATGGAAGGAAGGTGATGTTTTTTATCCATTGGGAATGAATGGAAAGTCTAAAAAAGTGAGCAAATTTTTTAAAGACGAAAAGTTCTCCCTTATAGAAAAAGAAAATGCCTGGCTTTTGTGTTCTGATGATCAAATTGTATGGATTGTTGGAATCCGACAGGATGAACGATTTAAAATTGAAAAAACTACAAAACAAATTCTACAAATAGCGTTATTATAATGAAAAAAATATTTTTTTTACTGCTTGCCTTTTTAGCATTCACGCACGTCAATTCCCAAATTGTAAATCCTGTAAAATGGTCGACACGAACTGAAAAGATCTCTGAAACTGAATTCAACTTGGTTTTCGAAGGAGACTTGGATCCTGATTGGCACTTGTATTCCCAGTTTACACCAGAAGATGGACCGATTCCATTAGAAATAAAATTCAAAGATGCGACCGGAAACTATCAATTGATCGGCAAGGCAGTGGAAAGTAAAACCAAAACGGTCTTCAATGAGACTTTCGGAGTGAATGAAATTTTCTTTTCGGATAACTTTACGGTGAAGCAAAGGGTCAAGATCATCAACCTTAAGCTTTCAAGTATTGATTCCGAAGTAGAATATCAGGTTTGCAAGGAGGTGTGTATCAATGGAAATAAAAAATTAAAATTTGATCTGCCAAAGATTACAGCCAGTAAGGTTACAGAACCTGCAACCGAAGTAACTGCTACCAAAGTTGATACGGCAAGCACTGTTGCTGCTGTTGATACTGTTGCAAAAGAGAATACCGCTGTGGCTGAAGTTAAAGCGGATCAGCCAAAAGTAGAAGAAACGGAAGAAGATAAAAAAGGATTGATCTCTATATTTTTCATTGCTTTCTTGTCTGGATTTGCAGCGTTGCTGACGCCTTGCGTGTTTCCTTTGATTCCAATGACGGTAAGCTTTTTTACCAAGCAGAGTAAAACAAAGGCAGCAGGAATCAGAAATGCCATTACTTATGGAATATCAATCATTGTAATCTATGTTGCATTGGGAAGCATCGTAACGGCTGTTTTTGGAGCAGATGCTTTAAATGATCTGGCTACGAATGTATGGTTCAATATAATTTTCTTCGTTTTACTGGTATTTTTTGCAACATCTTTTTTAGGTGCTTTCGAAATCATGCTTCCAAATTCCTGGGCAAACAAAGTAGATAGGCAAGCCGATAGAGGCGGAATAGTTGGAATCTTGTTTATGGCTCTGGCATTGGCAATAGTATCCTTTTCTTGTACGGGACCAATTGTTGGAACATTATTATTTGAAGCTGCTTCCCAGGGAGGAATCGGCCCGATTGTAGGTATGTTTGGTTTTTCTTTGGCATTGGCCTTGCCATTCATGCTGTTTGCAATGTTCCCTGGATGGTTGAATACCTTGCCAAAATCAGGTGGATGGTTGAATACAGTTAAAGTATTTCTAGGATTCTTGGAACTGGCACTGGCTTTCAAATTCTTGTCCAATGCTGATCTGGTTTTACAATTGCATTTATTAGAAAGAGAAGTTTTCCTGGCCATCTGGATTGCTATTTTTGGAGTATTGGCCTTATACCTGTTCGGAAAAATCACCTTGCCACACGATAGTCCTTTGCCTTTCATATCGGTTGGAAGATTGATGATGGGATTGCTGGTCTTGACGTTTACGGTTTACTTGATACCGGGACTTTGGGGGGCACCTTTGAAAATCATCAGTGCTTTCCCTCCACCAATGACTTATAGTGAAAGTCCGAATGGAGTAGGCAATACAGCTGTTGGAAGTTCTCAAACAGCGAGATTACCAGAAGGAGCCAAATACGGCCCTCATAATTTGATTGCTTTTGATGATTATGAACAAGGTCTTGCGTATGCGAAATCAGTAAACAAGCCTATCTTGCTTGATTTTACAGGACATGCTTGCGTGAATTGCAGGAAGATGGAAAACAATGTGTGGTCGGATAAGGTTATTTTGCCAATTCTGAAAGAAGATGTTGTCTTGATCTCGTTGTATGTGGATGACAAAAGACTTTTGCCGAAGGACAAGCAGTTCTATTCAAAAGAAACGGATTCGGAAATCGAGACAATTGGTGACAAATGGACGGATTTCATGATTACAAAATATAAGACCAATACACAGCCGTTGTATGTCTTGACTGATTTGGAAGGAAACAGCTTGAACAAGACCAAGGAATCAATCAGCTATGTAAGTGTTGATGAATATCTGGTTTGGCTGAAAGGCGGTATTGAGAATTTTAAAAAATAAATTGGTAGAATTAGACCGAATTGAATTACAGATAAGGTGTGAGTTTTTCACACCTTATTTTTTTATATAAAAATGATTTGGAATTCCAGCATACGATTGAACCCTGATGACAATTTGAAATGGGGCATTGTATTGCGGGATGGGTAAAAAATACACAAAATCATATCTCCAAACAGGGCTGAAGCCTTGGTTTTGCTGGAACAGTTATGCTGGCACAAGTCTTGCTTTTTATGTACAAAATAAAACACAGTACAATCAATAAGCACATTCTATATGAAAAGCGAAGCCATTACATCAGAGCAATTATACTCTTCTAAAAACGATATTAGCACGAATGAAAATAATTTTGCTAATTCAATATTTCAAATGAATACTGAGGTATTAAGGAATACTTTTTCGCCTTATGCAAAAATTGAAGACTTTCTCGTTAAGACTCTTGAAAATGTTTCCAGGACCAATTTCATTGTTTTGACAGGTACATTTCTGTTGATGTTTGGAGGAGCTTTTCTGGTATATGAATTGCAGCCTGAATTTGTTGCATTCAATATGGGCAGGATGGAATCTACTCTGGGGTTTGGATTTCTGATTATCGCTACTGCCTTATTGGCTTTCAAGGCTTGCTTTTTTCTATATAAAGGCTATTTGTATCTGAAATACAAACCGATAGAATCCGTTTCGGATGAATTGTTGCCGACTTGTACCGTCATCGTTCCCGCTTACAACGAAGGAAAATTGGTTTGGCAGACTTTGTTGAGTATTGCCAACAGTGATTTTCCTGAAGCTAAACTTCAATTGCTTGCAATTGACGACGGAAGCAAGGACGATACCTGGTATTGGATGCAGGAAGCAAAAAAACGTCTGGGAGATCGATTGACGATTTTAAAGCAACCAAAAAATCAAGGAAAACGTCAAGCACTTTACCGTGGCTTTAATCTGGGAACGGGAGATATTTTCGTAACCATTGACAGTGATTCGATTATAAATCCAGATACGTTGCGAAACTTGGTCAGCCCTTTTGTAACCAATGAAAATTGTGGCGCAGTTGCAGGAAATGTACGTGTCTTGAACAATAAGAAGGCAATACTTCCGAAGATGTTGAATGTAAGTTTTGTGATGAGCTTTGAATTTGTTCGTTCTGCAGAAAGTATGCTGGGATCTGTACTTTGTACGCCCGGAGCCTTGGCCGCTTATCGCAAGACTGCCGTTTTTGCTTGCTTGCCGGAATGGATCGACCAGAAATTTATGGGACAACCTTCCGATATCGGAGAAGATAGAGCAATGACGAATATGATCTTGAAGCAAGGACACCACGTGTTGTTTCAGCGAAATGCTTATGTCTTGACAGATGTGCCTGAGCAATACAAGGGTTTGTACAAGATGTTTATCAGATGGGGAAGAAGTAATGTTCGTGAGAACTTGATGATGGCGAAATTTGTCTTCAAAAATTTCCGAAAAGAATCCAAGGTCGGAGCAAGATTATTGTTCCTGAGCCAATTCCTGACCATTGCGATGACTATTCCATTCTTGTGCTTTATGCTATTTTTTGTTGTGATGCATCCGATTTTGTTTGTGAGTTCAACCCTGTTGGGAATATTGATTGTTTCAAGTTTTCCAGTCTTGTTTTATGCAAAGAAACATAACTTATCCGAAGCATTATGGGCCTATTCTTACAGCATACTGTATACCTTTGGGTTGTTCTGGATTGGAGCTTATTCAATTATTACGGCTGGAAAACGAGGATGGCTGACAAGAGAATTACCGCAAAAAAACTAACCCAATCTATATATTCAAAAAAAAACGGAGCATTTGCTCCGTTTTTTGTTAGTACAAGCTGTATGAAATTTAGTCAAGGTGATCAAAAGTCAATTGACCATTTGTAATATTTATCGTATTGCCATTGTAGCTGGCCGTGTAATTGAATGTTGCAATAATCTTGTTCCCAACGTGTGAAACAATTGTAATATTGCCTTGCGTTATATTGTATTCTTGTTCGTTGCTGCCGCTGTAGGCAGCACTGAAATCTTCAGAAGAAGTAAGGCTGTAGGTTCCCGGAGCTGCATCTTTAGGAAGCGTGATGGCATAGATGCCGAAGTTATTGTCTAGTGTTGTAGAAGCTCCTGTAACCGTGATAGAGTTGTTAAATGAGCTTTCATAAATCCAAAGGCTTGTTCCCGCTTCTGGATTATCAGTTAGTGTAACAGGGCTACCGTTTTTAGAAAATGCCATACTTCCGTTGCTGTGCAGGTCAGTATTTCCGAAAGTAACGTTGCTGATGACACCATTTGTAACTTCAATGGTTTCGGTTCCCATAAAATCAACTAAGGTACCAGAGAAAGTACCAGAAATTTTGTTTGTTTCCGTATTTACTTCTGTCAAGGTAATCGTGAAAGAACCGTTATCTTCGGCACTTGAAAACATATTCATATTGCTGAAAGACCCCAGATAGCTTAACTGTCCCATGGCATCACCTGTAAAAGTAAAAGTTCCGGTTGATAAATTGGTAATTGGAAACTGCATGGTTACTGTAGACTGATCAGATTTCATGGCTATAATCTGAAGTACCAATGCATCATTATCTCCAAATTGGGCATTTGTCACACTTGCAATTGCGCCTCCATTGATTGATGCCCAAGCTTGTCCATCTATTGTCGCTGAAATTGAACCGTTGGCCGATGTGTTATCCCCATCGCTATCACTTGAGCAAGAGGAAAGAGCCGTAAATAAAACCAATGCTAATAATCCTGTAATTTTTTTAAACATAATTTTTTTTGTTTGAGTTAATTTTCAAATATATAAATTATGTTTAAATATTCTTACAAATTTTCGGTCTATTGTCTTGTTCTTTTCAAGAGATTTAATCGGATATAGTGAGAAATTAGTAATACAATCTGAAATCCAGCATCTTGCAAACTGTATAATGTTTTTCGTGCAATGCTTCTACGATTTCCACCAGATCGTCTTCTTCCTGGCAGAGACTGAAGAACACCTTGTCCAGCTGGATGCTGGTCAGTTTGTAAGAAACTTCACCATAACCTGAAATGGCCCTGGCTCCTGTAACGTCTAAAAAATATTGTGCTTCATCGTTGCTTAAATCCAAAGGTTTGGCGTTGGCAAAGTGGATGATCTTGCCTTTCATCTTCCCTTCAAAAAGTTCCGCAATTTCTTCCAGGCTATAATAGTAATTGTTCAGGCAGATGTTGTTTTCTTCTCCTTGCATCACGAGATAGATGATCTCATAGTTCTTGAAATTATGGTCTTCATAGAGCAATATGCCAAGGCTTTCCTCGAGTCCTTCAATGGTATCGCAGGTTTTATAGATGCTGTCAATTCCTGTTGCCAAGGCTAAATGCTCTAGGTTTTTGACAACTTCTGTAGTAGTTTCGGCTTCTATATCTGGAACGGCTTCGAGACAGAAAATAAATTTATCTTGATCCATAAATTGGTTGTGTGGAATTTAAGCAAAGGTAAAAAAAAGTGAAACGAGTTTCAGGGATTTCAGAAAAGGCCTCCGTTAAATTTAGATTAAACATTTTCTTATCTTTAGCCAAACAAAATAGACAAATGAAAAAAACAATTCTATCGTTTTCAGTTGCACTCTTACTTTTTTCCTGTAATAAGAAAGACAGTGCGGCAACAGATGCAAATACCGATAAAAAATTTGATGCCTACAAGGAATTTTTTGTAGAGGGCTTGTGGAAGTTAAATCCCGATTGGGCTGCTAGTCAGGGATATCATAAATACGACAGTGTTTTAGTGATTCCAAATGCAGCTCATAAGAAGCAAGTACTTGATGTTTCAAAAGCACAATTGGATTCGCTCTCGAAATATGATTTGGAAAGCCTTTCGGATAACAACAAGACGGATTATCAGATGATGAAAAATCTTCTTGGAAGTTCAATTTTTTCTATCAATGAAATAAAAGCTTCAGAATGGGATCCTTCCGGTTATAATGTTTGTGGTGCGTTTGCTGAAATCTTGAACGGGAATTATGATTCTTTGGACACCAGGCTTCGCAATTTCAACTTGAAGATGAACAATATTCCTGCTTATTATGAAGCGGCCAAGAGCAACATCAAGAATCCCACGGCTGAGCATACTGAATTGGCTATTGCCCAGAATCTGGGTGGAACTTCTGTTTTTGAAGTCGATTTGAAAGCAGCCTTGGAGAAAAGTAAATTGCCGCAAGCTGAAAAAGAGCAAATGATTGCCAAGGCAAAAACAGCTGTAAAAGCGATTCAGGATTACGCCTCGTGGTTGCAAAAAATGGATAACAAGACGCCCCGTTCGTTTCGTTTGGGCAAGGATTTGTATGCTAAGAAGTTTGATTTTGATATCCAATCAGGTTATAATGCTGAAGACATTTACCAGAAAGCCATCATTCAGAAAAAGGAATTGCACGGCAAGATGTTTACGCTTGCCGATAAGTTATGGGCTAAATATTTAGGGAATGCACCAAAACCTGCTGATAAGCTGGACTTGATCAAGCAAGTGATCGACAAGATTTCCTTGCAACACACGACTCCGGAAAAATTCCAATCGGAGATTGAAAAGCAGATTCCAGAATTGACCGCTTATGTAAAGGCGAAAGATTTGCTTTATATAGATCCATCGAAACCGTTGGTAGTCAGGAAAGAACCGGATTATATGGCAGGTGTGGCTGGAGCTTCTATTTCTGCGCCTGGACCTTATGATAAGAATGCCAATACGTACTATAATGTTGGAAGCCTTTCTGGTTGGTCTAAAGAGGAATCGGAGAGTTACTTGAGAGAATACAACGATTATATCTTGCAGATCTTGAATATCCACGAAGCAATTCCGGGACACTATACACAGTTGGTTTACAGCAATCAATCGCCAAGCATCATCAAGGCAATCCTTGGAAATGGTGCTATGATTGAAGGCTGGGCAGTTTATACCGAAAGAATGATGCTGGAGAGCGGTTATAAGAATTCCGATGAAATGTGGCTGATGTACTATAAGTGGAATTTGAGGACGGTTTGCAATACGATCTTGGACAACAGTGTTCATACGAGGAACATGTCAAAACAAGAAGGTATCAATTTGTTGAGAAAGGAAGCTTTCCAGCAAACAGCTGAGGCTGAAGGTAAATGGAAGCGCGTGACTTTGTCGCAAGTACAATTGTGTTCTTACTTTACGGGCTATACGGAGATTTATGACTTCAGGGAAGAATTGAAAAAGGAGCAAGGGAAGGCTTTCAACTTGAAGCAATTCCACGAAAAATTCCTGAGTTACGGAAGTGCTCCCGTGAAGTACATCAAGGAATTGATGCTGAAAGATAAAAAATAAGATCAGATATTTTTTAAAATTAAACCCTGCAATTTGCAGGGTTTAATTTTTTTATACTGGATCGGGATGAAGCTTAGTTGTCAAACGTATTTCCTTGTTTGATGTCACCCGTTTCAAAACCCTTTTTGAACCAGTACATCCTTTCTTCAGAAGTTCCATGGGTAAAGGAATCAGGAACAACGTGGCCTTGCATCTTTTTTTGAATGGCATCGTCTCCAACCGCATTTGCAGCACTCAATGCTTCTTCAATATCGCCGGGTTCCAGCATTTGTGTCATTTTTTGGTTGTGATGCGTCCAAACTCCTGCATAGAAATCAGCCTGAAGTTCCAAGGCTACTGACAGCTTGTTGGCTTCCTTTTTACTTATCCCTTGTTGCATTTCACGCACTTTTTCAGAAGTTCCCAAAAGTGTCTGGACATGGTGGCCAATTTCGTGTGCTACCACATAGGCAACAGCAAAATCGCCACCCTTGGCTCCGAATTTGCTTTTCAATTCCTTGAAAAAATCCATATCCATATAGACTTTCTGATCTCCTGGACAATAGAAAGGACCCGATGCTGAAGTTGCGCCACCACAAGCAGTTTCCACCTGGCTGGTAAACAGTACCAGATTTGGTTCTTTGTAGGTCATCCCGTTTTCACGGAATATCTTGCCCCAGACCTCTTCGTTATCGGTCAATAAGGCATCAACGAATTTACCCGTTTGTATTTCCTCTTCTGTAAGCTTTCTTTGTACTTGAGTAGATTCCTGCTGGTTGAGTTGTTGAATTACGGGAACTATATTTTGTGCCTCTTGACCGCCAAACATTGTTATCAAAAGGATAATGACCCCGATGATACCACCGCCAGCTACTACTTTTCCACCTGACATTCCTCTTCGATCTTCGAGATTACCGCTTTCTCTTCTTCCTTGCCACTTCATAACTTATGGTTTTATTTTGTTCTTTTTCAGGTTCTATTGGTCCATTTTAAAATTACCTCTTCCAAAACAGTCCTGATGATTGGCTTGGTAATGTAGTCGTCCATACCTGCATCTATACAATTTTCTTTCTCTCCCTTTACCGTTCCAGCCGTTAATGCAATGATTGGCGTATTCTTTCCGGCTTCTGTCTGACGGATAACCTTTGTTGCTTCATAGCCGTTCATCAAAGGCATCTGGATGTCCATCAAGACAATATCTGGATATATGGCTGCAAATTGGCTGACCGCTTCTTCACCATCTGTTCCTTCATAAATGATGATATCGGGAAACAAGCTTTTCAAGATGGTCTTGGTAAGCAACATGTTTATCTTGTTGTCTTCCACAACAAGGATCTTCGTATTTGAATTTAAAGCTACGTTATTTTTTTCAGATTCCATGGTTTTTATTTCTCTTTCAAATTCTGTTTGGTTGGATGTATCTAGGATCAGGTCAAAATAGAAATTGCTTCCCTGATTGATTTCGCTTTCAAGTTGCAGCTTGCTGTTCATCAGATTAAGGAGTTGGTTTGAAATTGTAAGTCCCAGGCCAGTTCCTCCAAATTTTCTTGTGGTGGAGTTGTCTTCCTGCGAAAAGGCCTGGAATATCTTTTCCTGGTTTTCTTTCAAGATCCCAACTCCGGAATCAATTACTGAAAATCGAATTGTTTTTTTCAAATCGCTTATGTTTTCAACAATATAAACCTTTAGTTCTATTGAACCGCTGGAAGTGAATTTTATTGCATTGGTTAGAAGATTCAACAAGATTTGCTTGATACGAACGGAATCAAACCAGGCATAAGATGGAATTTCAGAATCGATATTGATCCTGAGGCCTAGGTTTTTATGGTCAGACTCATACCGTATCAAATCGATCAGTTGCTTTAAAACTTCATAAATGTCTGTTTTACGAACATCGAGTTCTAATTTTCCAGCCTCGATTTTAGAAAAGTCAAGAATATTGTTTACGATATCAAAAAGTGAATTTGCAGATTCATTGATGGTCAGCATGTACTTTTTCTGGGTGGGCTGGAGTTCCGTTTTCATCAGAAGATCTGTAAAACCGATTATGCCATTCAGGGGTGTCCTTATCTCGTGGCTCATGTTCGCCAAAAATTCTGATTTGGCCTTGCTTGCAGATTCGGCCATTTCTTTGGCAATGATCGCAGATTCCGCTTCCTTTCTTTCGGTTATATCAATCAGGATGCCTTCGATGTAATTGATTTTTCCATCTTTTGTAATGACGTCTCCAAATTCTTCTACCCAGATGTAGTTACCGTTCTTGTTTTTTATACGATAGGTTATGTTAAAAGCTTCCTGATTTTGCAGGGCAATTTTAGTAGCTGATACTACCCGTTCCTTATCCTCTTTATGGATCAGGTCAATAAGATTGAGCTTGCTCTCGAGGAAGTAGGATTTGTTATAGCCCGTAAGTTTTTCAATTTCATCGTTGACGTAAATTTTGGTGGCATTTTCATCATTTTCAGAAAGGTAGACGGTTCCCGGAATATTATTGGCGAGTAGTTTGAATTTTTCCTCGCTCTCGTAGATGGTATTTTCATTTATCTTTCGTTCAATAACGGCTGAAATATTATTCGCAAGCGTTTGAAGGATGTTGATTTCATCCTCTGACCATTGCCTTTCCTTGCTGCAATCATCAAACCCGATGAAACCTGAAAAGGTATCCTTGTAATAAATCGGCAGGATAAGAATCGACTTGATTTCATTCGCAATCAGTAAATCTTTCAAGAAACCACTTTCAATGCCTGCAACTATGGCATTGAGCGGTTTTTTAAGGTTGGCTGAATCAATTATTTCTTTAAATTTTTCGTGATTGAAATAGCTTAATTTGGTAATTTGAAGGACGATGTTCTCATTGGCCCATTTATACTTCTGGTGTATCAGATTGGTCTTGAAATCATTTTCGTAATAATAGATGTGATCTGCATTGGTAGCCTTGCCAATGATTTCGAAGGTTTCCGAAAACATGTCATAGATGCTTTTGCTCAACAGGAATTTTTCGGTACACAAGGCCAAAGCGGAAAGCAAATCGCTCTTGTATTTTAATTTATTTTCCGCATTCAGGCGCATTTGCGACTCAATTGCCAAGGAAATGATGTCTGAAATCGTCCGAACAAAATTGATGTCCTCGTTGTCCCAGAATTTCTTTTCGTCAGAAGTTTCAAAACAAAGCACACCGTGGATCTGGCCATTCTGGATGATGGTCACGTCCATCATCGATTTTATCTTATTATCGGTATAATATTCATTGAAAAAGATATCATCGATATTTTTCATTGCAATATCGGATGCAATGATGATCTTGTTCTTTTCCAGATTGGTGAAATAATGTGGAGCATCCTTTTTCTCGAAAATCTGGCCATCAGAAAAAGTATCAGATTTCAAATCATATAGAGTATGACAAACTAATTGGTCGGGGAAATAGTTCCAATAGCTTACCCTGTCTACATTTGTGTCTATCGAAGCATTTTTGAGTACCAATTCGATTATGTTCTTCAAATTTTCAAAACTGCTGAAATTTGTAGTCGATAATTTATTGATCGTGGCATTGTATTTCTGAATTTTTATCTGACGAATTTGATTCTCGAATTCAATGTTTTTTAGTGCCGTAATGTCCCTGGCAATACCCGAATAACCTGTAATTTCCCCCAGATGATTCCGGAGCATGATAACTTTTTGCGAAGCCCAAATTTCAGATCCATCTTTTTTAATAAGCGGTAGCTCGATTGTAGGGAAATCATTTTCATTTTCAACAAGATTTTCATAAAAAGCCATTAATTTTTCCCTGTAGTCTTCACGAATGAATAGAGCATAATTGACACCTATAATCTCCTCTTTTGTATGACCCAGATGTGCAATTGTGAAATCATTTATAAATGTGAAATTACCGTCTTCATCCGTTTCGAAAATAATATCAGTGGCGGTTTGTATTAGGTTCTTGTATTGGTTTTGAATTTTAAATTGATCTGTAACATCTTGTCCAATACCAACGATTAGATTTTTATGGTATTTTTTATTTTTCCATTGGATGTATTTGTACTCTCCGTTTTTACATTTGGATTTTCGGATGTGTAAATTTTCTTCTATGCTGTAGTTGTTGCCTTCCTTGTTTATGATCTCACTACTTTCGGTCAGCTCCCAGAAATTCAATCCTATGATTTCTTCAGGCTTATAACCTAAAACAGTAACAATTGTATCGTTGCAATAGGTCAATTCCCCTTTTGTATTGGTTCCGATGATCAATGAGTTTCCTTTGTTGACAATTGCATCGGCAAAAAGCAGTCTTTCCTGTGAATTTAAAATGGCAATATGTCGTATGTAATGGATAGAAATGATGAACATGAAGGCATACAAGAAGACAACAAGTAGGTCATGCCGGATTAAGTCAGTCACAAAAAGCACAAAAAATAAACTCATAAAAACAATCACAAAAAACCAATATTTCCGTAAAGAATAGAAGATATTGGGAGCAAAAAAGAACATCACAATAAGTTCTGCAAAGGTGACAAGCTCGAATGGAAAATAGCAGAGTTTGAAAATTGTATAAGTCAATAAGGAAGCATAAGCACAAACAAATATGTTTTGGAAATAACGTTGGACAAAGAGTACTTTATTACTAATAAAATAGAGAAAAAGAAAAAACACGCCTATTGAAATTGTTTCAATAAGTTCACTTTTCAACCTGATCTTAAAGATTTCAAGCAATATTTCCGATATAGGGAACACAAGTCCAAAAAATATTAAATAAGTTCGGTACTGTTCCGTATTGGGTTTGTTTTCAGTAAAATTGATTGCAAGATCTTTATTGTAGTAGGATACTTTTTTTATGATGCTGACAAATAGTATAGAAGTAGCACTTACAATTAATAAAATAAACCACCAATTAAAATAGAAAGGTGTTTCTATATTGTACGTACTTATTCTGCTTGTGATAGGATGATTTTTATCCGGTATCAATTGTGCAATTTCTAATAATGGATGCATATAATCCATAAGAAATGTGGAAAATATACTATTACCATAATTTACTCCACGGTTTGTGAAGGGGAATAAAAGTAGAGTAAATCTGCCAAGAGATAGCATAAATAACTTTGGGTTAAGTTTTTAGAATAATTATCCCTGTAGGCAATAATTGATAGTAAATATAAAAAAATAGGCAATCAAAAGGAGTATTTGTCATCAAAAAAAAACATTCCACAATCTGCACGAGATTGTGGAATGTTGATGAATAAATTAGTCACTACCACTCAGAGGATCCGATTTCATCCAGCTCGTCCTTTTCTTCCATTGGAATAGCATTCCTGTAGATAATGTATTGGGATGAAAGGTATATTGGAAGGGTAAAAAAGATTCCGATACAAAGTGCGAATATACCAAGCATTGAACAAATTATAAAAATGATCATTAGTAGGAGGATTATCCAAAACCGCTTGGAAACAGTTGTGATACTTGCCTTTATTGCACTCATAGCATCAAGCTTCCCGAAAATAATAAAAGGTATTGTAAGGAGTGTGAATATTGGAACAAGTATTGAGATAAAAAAAGATACCACAGCAAGTATTGAAGTAAGGATTTCATCAAAAAGGTACAAATTGCTCAATTGTATCAAAGTACCGATTCCAGATGAAGTAAATGTGATTACGGCTGCAGAAAGGAACAAATCTTTAAAATGCTTGGTCTTGTAATGTGAAAAGGCAGTTGAAAAATCAAAATCTTTTTTTGTTTCAGCATCATGTGCCATCTGAATGATCCCTGCCGTAATTGGAGCCACGATCAGGGCATATCCGATAACAGAAACGCCTAAATTGGCAAGCAAGATGGCAGCGCTAAAATGGCCGACGCTATATTCTGTAAGGAAATCGGTAAAACTCATGGCTAGACCAAAGATACCGCCAATCCCTGCAATTGCGACAGCAAATACTATTGTTAAAAGCAATATTACAGCACCGGATAATAAGGCGATCTTTTTATAATTTTCAAATGTCTGGCTTATAACTTCTCCAATATCAAGATGATATCCGAATTGTTTAATCTCATGAACTTTTTCTAATGTTGATTTCATTTAAGTGCTTGTTATTTGATTTTAAATTGTTTTAATTGGGGATGAAGATAAAAATTTTAAATCCATTTCAGTACCTTTTTTATCACTTTCAATTTGTTTTTATAAGGAGCATATCGCAAAGGGATATCGAGCCAATTTGCTTTTTTGACAATGGCTTTTTTATGCGAAAAAGTGTCAAAGCTCAACTTGCCGTGATAGGCTCCGATTCCAGAGTTTCCAACCCCGCCAAAAGGCAGCCTCCTGTTAGAAAAATGAACGACCGTATCGTTGATACAACCGCCACCAAAGGAATATCCTCGGATTATTTTTTCAGCAAAAGCTTTGTCTTCTGTAAAGACATATAGTGAAAGCGGTTTTTCTGATTTGGAAATAATCCGCTTCAAATCGTCATTATTATTATAAGACAGGATAGGCAATATGGGGCCAAAAATTTCCTCTTTCATAATGGCACTATCCAGATCAGGTTCGTCAACCAAGGTAGGAGAGAGATAATTCTCGTCTTCATTATGGCTTCCACCAAAAGCAATATCTTGGAATTCGATCAAGCCAACCAGCCTTTTCCAATGCTCCCTGTTTATGATTCTGGAAAAATCTGGAGAGTGCTCCGGATTCTCTCCATACGCATTGTTGATTTCCTGTTTCAGTAATGACAGGAATCTGTTTTTGATGCTTGATTTGACTAAAAGATAATCTGGAGCAATGCAGGTTTGTCCGGCATTGATGAATTTTCCCCAAACAATCCGTTTGGCAGCCAAAAGCAGATTGGCAGTTTCATCAATGATGCATGGATTTTTTCCCCCCAGTTCCAAAGTTACGGGCGTCAGATGTTCAGCTGCAGCTTTATAAACCAATTTACCTACAGTCACACTTCCGGTAAAGAAGATATAGTCCCAACGCTTTTTTAATAATTCTTGGGATAACCTGGCATCGCCCAGAATGGCAATCACGTGCTTCGGATCAAAAGTTTCCCTTATGATTTTTGAAATAAGGCTTGAAGTATTTGGCGTAAGTTCGGATGGTTTCAACGTTACTTTATTCCCGGCTGCAACTGCTGCAATCAACGGGCACAATGCAAGTTGAAACGGATAGTTCCAAGGCGAAATGATCAGGACATTGCCGTAAGGCTGGCTGTAAATATATTCCTTCGAGGGAAAGTTTAAAAAAGAGGGCAAGACCTTTTTAGGTCTTGCCCAGCTATTGATATTGCTTATGGTGTATTTCAAATCATCGAGAACGATGTTTGTTTCGGTCACGAATGTTTCAAAGGCAGGTTTCTTAAAATCCTTATATAACGCTTCGGTAATCTCCTTTTCATACAAATTGATTGTATATAAAAGCTTTATCAAAGATTGTTTCCTGAAATTGATGTTGTTCCTATAATCCATTTTAAAATTATTGATACTGCAAGTTAATTTTAAAATTCGGATTAAGCAATCAATGCTTACAAGAAACCAAATCTGAACCCAAAGTAGGCATCAGCCTGATTGCTGTCATTTGTTACGGCTGTCACAATCGAATTTGAACCCAGGAAAAATCCTCCCAGTCTGAAGCCTAAACCAGCAGTTGTTCCAGAGATCTCGTTGTTTCCTATCGGAAGATAAGCTTCAAATGGTCCAAGGGTCACTCTTGGAGTGATCGAGAAAGAATTTATAGCCGTAATCTGGTTGTCTTTCTCATTATCACCCATCTTTTGCTGCATGAAAAAGGTTACGGATAGTTTTGAAATTACCTTGACATCGGCATAAAGATTGAAAACTGTTGGAAGTTTTACCTTGATGTCTTTCTGGCTTGGTGTTTCTGTAAAGTATTCGGGATGATTCAGTAAGACCTCTTCAACATCATCCAAACCTTTAACATCATTGAACTCATTAAGGTCCAGACCACCTCCTGGTGCATCATTGATGTGCAGGGCATAATTGGTAGCAACATGGTCATCTCCTTTAAAAGTCATGCTTCCAATGTTTTTTACAGATGCTCCCACTTTTAGCTTGTATCCTTCGTCGTCAGTTTTCAATTGATAGTCGAATCCGAAATCAGCTGCCATACCATTTAGGTTTCCAAACAGGGAACTTGTATAATCGCTTGAATCAGAAAAGCTTTCACCAAAATTCCCTGAGTAGGCAATATTCAAATTTCCACTGGCATTGTTAAGCCTGCTTCCTGTTATGTCATTGGTTATGGAACCGCTGAATTGGCTCAGGCCTATATTTGCATACGACCCTGGAAATAATAATTTTAAAGTTAGACCGCCGTTGATCCTGTTCTGCTCATTTTCCCATAGCTTTCTTGCAACAGAAAAGCCCAGTTCTCCCCAGACAGTTGCGTTGACGCGTTGGTTGCCATTACTGTTGATGAATGCGGGTAACAAATCTATTATTTCAGATTCATTCACGAGCGCATCTCCTAATTGGGAGTCAACATTTACGGCATTGGCTTTTATATGGGCTTTTGATGTAACTGCAAATCCCCAGTCTAGGAATTTGAAGGCAACACCTGGCATTGCAAGTTCAGCATCCAGGCTAAAATCTACGTTCTTGCTTCCTGAAAATAAAAGACTCTCAAGGTTGTTTCCATCAACGATATCGCTGAATCCGATCTTGTTATTGGAAACATTCAGGCTCAGGGCTGCAATTTGAACCTCAAACCTGCTGTTCAAGTTTGAAAACTCCGAAGGATTCATATTTCCATTTAAGATACCAACCCGCTTGGAGGTAGTGATTCCTGAAAAATGCTCTTGACCGTAGCTTGATACAAATGCAAGAGAGCATATTAATAAGGTAATTTTTTTCATAGGGGTAAAATGTTTTTGTTGGTCAAATATAAAGAAATTAATATTTCGTTAACATAATTTTTGATGAAATACATAAAAACTCCTATGAAAAGCACTATTTGGAAGTTGTATAATTAAAAAAAGGATAACAATGCTGTTATCCTTTAACTTTTTTGTTTCAAGTGTTCCTCCATATGACTTCATCAGGAACTGGAGCAATTATTTTCAGTTCTTCCTTTGAAACTGGATGTATGAAAACCAATTTTCGAGCGTGAAGATGAATGCCGCCATCCGGATTGCTCCTGTCAAAACCATATTTTAAATCACCTTTTATGGGAGAGCCAATTGCAGCTAATTGTGCACGAATCTGATGATGCCTTCCGGTATGCAGATTGATTTCCAATACAAAATAAGTATTGAGTTCCTTGATGATCTTGTAATCCAAGCTTGCCACCTTGCTTTCAGGAACTTCTCTTGAATGTGCCTTTGAAGTGTTGTTCTTTTCATTCCTTTTAAGATAATGAACGAGTTTGGCTTCCGCTTCAGCAGGTTTGTTTTTAACGACAGCCCAATATGTTTTCTGGGTTTCACGATTTGCAAATAATTCATTCAATCGGCTCAATGCCTTGGAAGTTCTTGCAAAAACAACAATTCCAGTTGTTGGTCGGTCCAATCGGTGTACGACACCTAGAAAGACTTCGCCCGGCTTGTCGTATTTCTCCTTGATATATTCCTTCACAACTTCGCTTAAAGGCTTGTCGCCGGTTTTATCACCTTGCACAATATCGCCTACACGCTTGTTGATCACAATGATATGATTGTCTTCGTGGAGTACTTGGAGGTTGTTTTTATCGGAAATGATTTTCATTAGACTTGCTTGGACTTCTTAATTTTTTAGACTTCTTGGACATTTATATTGTCATCAATGTAGTTCGAAACTTTGAGGTCATTTTAATTATTCTTATATGTTGATTGTTAGGTATTTAATTTTTATTCAGAAGGAAAATCGGCAGAAGTCTGAAGTCTAATTAATATTGCTCTTTTTCATTTGGGAAATCACTGCTCTTTACATCCGCCACATATTGGCCAATTGCAGAAGTCATTCCTTCGTATAGATCCATATACCTTCTCAAGAATCTCGGACTGAATTCATTGTTCATACCCAGCATATCGTGTATTACCAGGACCTGTCCGTCAACACCGCCACCAGCACCAATTCCAATTACCGGAATCGAAATGCTTTTGGCCACTTTCTCAGCCAGATGGGCTGGGATTTTTTCTAAAACCAGGGCAAAGCAGCCGATTCGTTCTAATAATTTAGCATCTTCAATCAGTTTTTCAGCTTCTTCTTCTTCTTTTGCACGGACGGTATAAGTTCCGAATTTATAGATCGATTGAGGCGTCAAGCCCAAATGTCCCATGACGGGAATTCCTGCATTTAATATCTTCTTGATAGAATCTTTTATTTCACTTCCACCTTCTAATTTTACGGCGTGGCCACCACTTTCTTTCATAATCCTGATGGAAGAACGAAGCGCTTCCTTAGGATCCGATTGGTAGCTTCCAAAAGGCAAATCCACCACAACCAAGGCTCTGGAAATAGCTCTAACAACACTGGAAGCATGGTAGATCATCTGGTCTAGGGTAATTGGCAAAGTAGTTTCGTGTCCGGCCATCACATTAGAGGCTGAGTCTCCAACCAAGATTACGTCAACACCAGCAGTATCAACGATTTTTGCCATTGTAAAATCATATGCAGTCAGCATTGAAATCTTTTCGCCGTTGGCTTTCATTTCAATCAAGGACTTTGTCGTAATTCTTTTGTAATCTTTTTTTGCTACAGACATCTTAGTTATAAGTTAAGAGTTATAAGTTATGGGTGTTGATTGATTTTCAATTTGACCCAAATCAAGGCCGTAAAGGTACAAATGCTTTATTAATCAGCATACCTAAAAGGCTTTTTTTAAAGCAATATGATTCCTAGGATAACATACTCCTGGTATTCAAAACCATCTTTATAAAATCTTTATACTTTCCTTATTCTATATTATAAAATACTTACAACTTATGATTTAACTTTGTCCTGTTAAACAATCATAGCAAATTGAAACCATTTTTCAAACAGCAGAACAAGAGAAATCAATACCTAACCAGCTTAATTTCAGTGAGCCTGGTTTCGATGTTGTGTCTTCTTACAAGGGATTTTCTCGATTATAAGGTTACGGGCTACCTGCTCTTGGTACTTGTGTCGATATTGGCTATTTTCCTTGAAATCTTTCCGGTTCTTCTGGCTGCTTTCCTAAGTGCTGTAATTCTGGATTTCTTTTTTATCAAACCGTATTATAATTTTCACATCAACAGTGCCGAGGATGCCTTGTTGCTTCTGATGTTTTTTGTGATTGCGTTGATAAATGCGGTGCTGACCTTCAAGATCAGGAAAGCCGAACAGGAAGCACAGGTAAAGGAAGCAAAATTAAACACGATGAAGCTTTACAATACCTTGCTGGATTCGCTTTCGCATGAACTTCGAACACCAATTTCGACCATAATGGGTTCAGTCGGGACTTTGCAAGGTGCCACCAATTTATCCGAAGAAAACAAAACGAAACTGCTTTCAGAAATGGACAAGGCTTCGTTAAGATTAAATTATCAAGTAGAGAACCTATTGAACATGTCGCGTTTGGAATCCGGTTACATCCAGCCAAAATTGGATTGGTGTGATGTGAAGGAACTGGTTTATAATGTGCTTTCAAATATGAACGAGACCTTATCGCAACATAGGATTGCAGTAAAATCCAATGAATATCTGCCCCTTTTTAAGCTGGATTATGGCTTGATGGAGCAAATCGTATACAACCTTATCTATAATGCTTCCCAATATACTCCGATTGGTGCCGAAATCAAGATTGCAATAGAGTACAATCCGGTGGTAGATATCGATTACAATCAGGAAGAAACGATGAGTTGCATCATCACGATTGCAGACGACGGAAATGGTTTTCCAGAGGACGAGATCCATAAAGTTTTTGAGAAATTTTATAGATTGAACAACTCAAAAACAGGCGGAACCGGTCTTGGGCTTTCGATTGTAAAAGGTTTTGTGGAAGCTCAGAACGGAAAGATAAAGTTGCAGAATAGGGAAGAAGGCGGAGCAGTTTTTACGCTTTCATTTCCTGCTGAAGTAATGCAGACAAAAAATATAGGCAATGAATAGCGCAACCATTTTAGTGATTGACGACGAAAGTCAGATCAGGAAATTATTGGAAATTACTTTGGATTCCAACGGATACAAGACCATTTTTGCCACAACGGCAAAGGAAGGAATTGCAATGGCAGCAAATCATCCACCGGATTTGATTCTGCTTGATTTGGGTTTGCCTGATGACGATGGGCAAAATGTTTTGAAACAATTGCGCGAGTGGTTTCAAAACCCGATTATCATCCTGAGCGTCAAAAGTGCAGAAGAAGAAATAGTAAAGGCATTGGATAATGGTGCGAATGATTTCCTGACAAAACCATTCCGGACACAAGAATTATTGGCAAGGATCAGAACTGCTTTGCGAAATTTGAACAGCCAGCAAATTGAGCCGATCATTACTTTTGAAGCCGTTTCAATTGATTTGACTTCCAGGATTGTAAAAGTCAACAAGGAAATAATTAAACTCACTGCTACGGAATATTCCTTATTGATCTTATTGGTAAAGAACGAAGGAAGAGTGCTCACGCATCAATATATTTTAAAAGAGGTTTGGGGACCGAGCTATTCCGACCAGACACAATATTTACGGGTTTTCATTGCACAGCTTCGAAAGAAATTGGAACAGGATCCAAACCGTCCAAAACACATCCTGACCGAATCCGGAATCGGTTACAGGTTTAATACAAACTAGCTAGAATTATTTACTGGAATCATCAGATTGTAAGAAACTTATTTCTTTCGATGCAGGTTTCTTGTGCCTGATTTTTTCTACAACAGAACTTCAAATAATATTTAAAATCAATTGGTTATATGGAAATTAACATCAAAAATCCACCGGTTCAAAAGATAAGTGCGGCTTCGCTTCTGGTGGCCTTGGGAATTATTTATGGCGATATAGGAACAAGTCCGCTATATGTAATGAAAGCAATTGTGGGCGACCGTCCCATATCTGAATTATTGGTTTATGGAGGAATTTCGTGTGTATTTTGGACACTTACATTCCAAACCACATTCAAATATATTTTCCTGACACTTTCGGCCGATAATCACGGAGAAGGCGGTGTCTTTTCGCTTTATGCATTGGTAAAAAGATTCGGAAAAGGAAAATTAGTGATTCCAACGATTTTAGGTGCCACTACATTATTGGCTGATGGAATCATCACGCCTCCAATTTCAGTAGCTTCTGCTGTGGAAGGGTTGGAAGTATTGGTTCCTGATTTGCCAACGATTCCTATTGTCATTGCCATTTTATCGGGAATTTTTTTCTTTCAAAGATTCGGAACACAAAAAATAGGTTCCTTTTTCGGACCTGCGATGGTCATCTGGTTTTCGATGATCTTAGTCCTGGGATTATCGCAAATAGTGCACCATCCAGAAATTTTAAAAGCTTTAAATCCAATTTATGCTTATAATCTGTTAGTGGAATATCCACACGGATTCTGGCTTCTTGGAGCTGTCTTTTTGTGTACGACTGGTGCCGAAGCCTTGTATTCAGACTTGGGACATTGCGGCAAAACGAATATCAGGATTACGTGGGTTTTCGTGAAAATTGCCTTGGTTGTGAATTATTTGGGACAAGCTTCCTGGCTGATTACTCAAGGAAATGCTTCGCTTGACGGAAGAAATCCGTTCTTCAGTATTATGCCAGAATGGTTCTTGTTATCTGGAATTATCATCGCGACCTGTGCAACTGTAATTGCCTCCCAGGCTTTAATCAGCGGTTCTTTTACCTTGATCAATGAGGCAATTTCCTTGAATTTTTGGCCTCGTGTTGCCTTGAGAAACCCAACAGATTTGAAAGGACAAATTTATATTCCGTCTGTGAATACCATTCTTTGGATTGGTTGTGTCCTGATGATCTTATACTTTAAGAATTCGGCACATATGGAAGCGGCCTATGGTTTTTCCATAACGGTTGCAATGATGATGACGACTTTTTTATTGGCCTATTATCTGATTTTCATCAAAAAGGTAAAAACAATCTGGGTGGGCTTGATGCTTTTGGTTTTTTCTGCCATTGAAATTTCCTTCTTCATAGCAAACATAGTCAAGATTAAAGAGCGTTGGATGTTCCTTTTCTTCGAATTGTTCATTTTTATGGTGATGTACATTTGGTTCTATTCCAGAAAAATCAACAACAAGTTCCTCAAGTTTACCAATCTCGCAGAAAAAGCGCCGATGCTGAAAGAATTAAGCGAAGACGACAGCATACCAAAATATTCTACCCATTTGATTTACCTCTCAAAAGCCGATAGGAATTATGAGATTGAAGAAAAGATATTGAAGTCCATCTTCTCCAAAAAGCCAAAAAGAGCGGATGTTTATTGGTTTCTACATATAAATCGAACCAACGAACCGCATACTTTGAATTACGAAGTCATTGAATTATTGGATGATAAAGTGATCAAAGTGGTGATGAATGTAGGTTTCCGGGTACAGCCAAAAGTAGAATTGTATTTCAAGAAAATCGTACAGGATTTGGTGGAAAACAAGGAGTTGAACCTGCACATCCGCCCAGATGGTTCTACAAAATACAATTGCGAGCCAGACTATAAATTCGTCATTCTCGAAAAATTCTTGTCTGTTGAGAATGAATTTGCCGTAACAGAAGGCTTGATGCTGAACAGTTATTATTTGCTGAAACATCTTTCACAGTCGGATGCCAAAGCTTTTGGCTTGGATAAGAGCGATGTTGCCATAGAAAAGGTTCCGATTGTCTACCAACCGATTTCAAAATTAACCCTAGAACGAAAAATAAATCAATAGTTACTACAATGAAAAAAATTATTACTGCGGTACTTTCCTTGAGTTTCGCCACCATTTTTGCACAACAGGATTCCGTACAATCTAAAATTCCTTTTGATGGAATGGATTTGTCCTGGATAAACGGTCAGAATCGTCAGACCAAGTTCCCTTTGACTTTAAAGGATGATGGAGGAGAAACGATTGTAACGGGTGTCGCTTATTTGGATTCGTATATCAATTATGATTTCAATAATCCGATAGATAATACACATACGATTTCTTCTTCGATTGGAAGAAACAATGAGTTTACCGTGAATTTGGCCAGTATAGGAATTGAAACCAATTATAAGAATGTCATCGGAAGATTATGGCTTCAGTATGGTCAGATGGCTTCCGTCATTCAAGATTTGGATGCCACAACACAGCACGGAAGAAATACTTCCATTGATAATTTAAAGAATATCCGCGAAGCTGCAGCCGGATATCATTTTGACAAATGGCACGGAATTAATGTGGAAATGGGAATTTTTATGAGTTACATAGGATTGGAAAGTTATGTGACACAGGAAAACTGGTCGTACCAAAGGTCTATGGTTTGCGATTTTACACCTTTCTATTTTTCGGGAGCACGAATTCAAGCATTTCCATCGAAGAAATTCAAGACCGAATTATGGCTTTTGAACGGCTGGCAATCCTATAATTCTTGGAACAAGACTTTGGGAGTTGGAAATTCAAACTATTATCGCCCGAATGAAAACCTGCAATTGGTGGCTAATTTTTATTATGGAAACGACAGCCGCGTGGCTACAAATCGTTTTCATCACGACAATAGTGTGGTGGCAAGATATTTTACAGATAAAAAAAGCAATGGCTTGTCGCAGGCGGCTTTCAGTTTGAATACACATTATGGTTTTCAGAGTGGAGCAGGAGCAAAAGCTTCGGAACAATATATGACTGGAGCGTCTTTGAGCAACCGACTATGGTTTCACCAGAATAAGTTTGCATTGACTTTGCGTGGTGATTTTGTTACCAATCCGTCCTTATATTTGGCCTTTTCGCCTTCACTGGTTGCACCAAATGATTTCACAGATGCCATTGAAAATGACCCGAATCAAAATTTAACCATCTATCAAGGTACCGCTACTTTTGACATCATGCCAAGTGAGTTTGTAACCTTCAGGCTGGAATACAGATACAGGCAGAGCAACAAGCCTTATTTTGCAGGTTCTGGCGGAACAACTTCGCCTGATGGATGGATTACAACACCAACAGATAATTGGCGTCCCGACTTAGTAAAACAGGAACACGGGATTACGCTTGCTGTTAATTTTAGACTATAAAAAGATTCAAGATTCAAGATTCAAGGGTTTGGGAGCTATCCCTAAAACCTGTACCCAAACCCTTGAAACTTTTTAACAGTCGGCCATATTGACTGCCACTGCAAGTCCGCCCTCGGAAGTTTCCTTGTACTTGTTGTTCATGTCTTTTGCCGTCTGCCACATCGTATTGATCACTTTGTCCAAAGGAACCTTGGCATTTTCAGGATCCGTTTCCAGTGCAAGTTCTGCAGCATTGATTGCTTTTATGGCTCCCATCGTATTCCTTTCGATACACGGAATTTGCACCAGGCCACCAATTGGATCGCAAGTCATTCCAAGATGGTGTTCCATTGCAATTTCAGCAGCCATCAAGACTTGGGCAGGTTCGCCGCCCATTAGTTCACATAATGCTGCCGCTGCCATGGCAGATGAAACGCCAATTTCAGCCTGGCAACCTCCCATGGCTGCAGAAATTGTTGCACCTTTCTTGAAGATACTTCCAATTTCTCCGGCCACCATAAGGAATTGCTTGATTTCTTTTTCGCCTGCATTATGGTTTTCAATTACCAGATAATACATTAAAACGGCTGGAATAACGCCGGCACTTCCATTGGTTGGAGCGGTTACAACTCTCCCCAGGGCCGCATTGACTTCATTGACAGCCAAGGCAAAACAGCTTACCCATTTCAGAATCTGGCGGAATTTTACCTCAGTGTTCCTGATGCAACCCAGCCATTCCTGCGGGTTACTGTAATTCGCCAGGCCAATGAGGTTTTGGTGCATGTCAAAAGCACGACGGCGAACGTTCAATCCTCCAGGAAGAATCCCTTCGGAATGGCAACCTATGTACATGCATTCAAGCATCGTATTCCAAATACGCATCAATTCAGTATGGATCTCTTCCTCGGAACGCATTGATTTTTCATTCTCATACACAATCTCCGAGATGCTTCTTTTCTGTTGCACGCTATATTCTAAAAGCTCATCAGCATTCTGAATCGGATAAGGAAAGGCGCATTTAATCTCAATTTTCTTTTTTGCATTAATGCGTTCCTCTTTCACCACAAAACCACCACCTATGGAGTAGAAAGTAGAAGTATATTCTTTTTCATCCTTTATATAGGCAGTAAAGGTGAGAGCATTTGCATGAAAAGGAAGGAAGTTTTTATTGAAAACAATATCCTGGAGGAAAAAGAAAGGGACAATTACTTCCTCACCAAGATTGATTTCGTTGTTGTTCTCGATCGATTTGATGATTCCGTCGATATTTTGAACAGGGATATATTCAGGGTCTTGTCCACTCAGCCCAAGCATTACGGCCAAATCTGTAGCGTGGCCTTTTCCCGTCAAGGAAAGCGAACCATATAAATCTACTTTAACCCTTTCGACCTCTTGAAGTAAATTCTCTTCTCTCAATTCTGCCAAAAAACGTTCGGCTGCACGCCAAGGCCCCAATGTATGGGAACTCGAAGGACCAACACCAATTTTAAGCATATCAAAAACAGAAATACATTCTTCCATAATAAAGTTTTAGAGGTACAAATATAGATGTATAATAGTATATTTTTAAATAGTTCAGATTGAAATTTTGATGAATTAATAAAAGAACAATGTGAAATTTGTGTTATCTGTAAAATTTAGAGTAATTAATAAATCAGGATATTTTATATTCTTGATTTTATGCTTTTGAAATATACCTATTTATAGGTATTTTTTTTAGTTTCTATCTGGAGTAAGTTTGACGCTGCAATAAACCCTTTTATGAAACATTATGAAAAGAAATTATTTAATGCGAGCAATGCTGTTGTTGTTAACCGCAACTCTTAATTCCTGTAGCAAGAATGATGATTCAAAAGATAAAGGAGCGAAAGCGGAAGAATTGGTCGGGCAGGATGGTAATCCTCGGTTCAACTTGCAATTTACCAATCCAGAAAATGTAGATTTGGATTTATACGTGCAGACTCCAAGTGGGGCTGTTATCTTTTATGGTAATCTGTCAGAAGATGCAGGAACTTTGGATGTTGATTGCTTGTGTCAAGATTGTCCCCAAGGTCCAAATGAAAACATCTTTTGGGAGAACGGGACAGCACCATCAGGAACGTATAAATTTTGGGTAGACTATTTTGGGACTTGCTCAGAAGATGGAGTATCTTCAAATTTTACGCTGAGAGTGGTTGGAAATGGTGTCGTGTTGCAGAAAAGAACAGGAACATTGAGCGAAGAAGGCACAACAGAACAATGGACTTTTGAGTACGAAAATTGATTCAGATCTTAAATTTGAAAGTTAAAAGGGTTCAACTATTGGCAGTTGAACCCTTTTTCATCTTATTTGAAGTAGGAGAAGGTTTCCTCGTTCTTCATATTGAGTAGCGTTTCATAAATCAATTTGATCACGTTCTCTACATCATCCCGATGTACCATTTCTACTGTAGTGTGCATGTATCTCAAAGGGAGTGATATCAAAGCCGAAGCAACTCCGCCGTTGCTGTAAGCAAAAGCATCAGTATCTGTACCGGTAACTCTTGAAGAAGCCAGACGCTGAAAAGGGATCTTGTTGTTTTCAGCAGTATCAATAATCAAATCCCTCAGGTTGTTTTGTACAGCTGGAGCATAAGTAATAACAGGACCTTTGCCAATTTGAGTTTCACCTTCAATCTTTTTATTGATCATGGGAGTGGTAGTGTCGTGGCATACATCGGTCACAATGGCTACATTGGGGTTTATGGTCTTGGTAATCATTTCAGCACCACGAAGTCCGACTTCTTCCTGGACAGAATTGGTAATGTACAATCCGAAAGGTAGTTTCTTTTTATTCTCGTGAAGCAAGCGCGCCACTTCGGCAATCATGAAGCCACCCATGCGGTTATCAATTGCACGGCAGACAAATTTATCCTCGTTCATGATCATAAACTCATCAGGATAAGTAATGACACAGCCTACGTGAACCCCTTTAGATTCAACCTGTTCTTTCGTATCACAACCTATATCAATAAACAAATTATCAATCTTGGGATTTTCTTCCTTGTCCCTGTTTCTGGTATGGATAGCCGGCCAGCCAAATATACCTTTAACGATTCCTTTCTTCGTATGAATATTTACCCTTTTTGAAGGAGCGATCTGATGGTCGGATCCTCCATTTCTGATAACATATATTAAACCATTATCCGTTATGTAATTTACATACCATGAAATCTCATCAGCATGTCCTTCAATCACTACCTTATAAGGAGCATCTGGATTTATTACGCCAACTGCCGTACCATAGGTATCCGTTATAAAGGTATCAACATATGGTTTCAGGTAATTCATCCAAAGTTTTTGACCTTCGGCTTCAAATCCGGTTGGGGAAGCATTATTTAAGTATTCTTCTAAAAAGGCAAGCGATGATTTTTTTAATATCGATTTTGAACTCATAAAATTAATTTTTCGCTAAATTATCAATTTGGCATTACACTTGTATATATAATGTATAATTTTGATCTAATAAATTTTTCAAGACAATGAAGCTTATAAAAAGTCTACTATTTATTTTCATACTGGCATTAGCGACAACCGCCACCGCACAGGAAGAAAAAGAAGACAAAAGAGATGATTACCTTAAAGAGCAGGACACAACCCTTGGAGCTCCTATATTATTAGAAGAGGTCATCATCAATCCCAACCAGATAAAAGTAGACGAAGCCGCAAAAAAAAGATTCCTTATATTACAGCGAAGGGTATACAAGGTATATCCTTATGCCAAAACCGCATCAGAAAGGCTTACGCAACTGAATAAGGGAATGGCCAGCCTTAAAACAAATAAGGAGAAGAAAAAATATTTCAAGATAACAGAGAAATACATAACCGATGAATTCGAGGCACAACTTAAAAAGCTTTCAAGAAAGGACGGACAGATTCTCGTAAAGCTGATCCACCGTCAAACAGGAAACACAACTTTTGATTTAATAAAAGATCTAAAATCAGGATGGAAGGCATTCTTGTCCAACACAACCGCCAAGCTATTCGATATAAACCTCAAAACAGAATACGACCCGATGGAAGTAAACGAAGATTATCTTATAGAAACCATCCTAACAAGAGCCTTCAAAAACAAACGCCTTATAGAACAGCAATCTGCTTTCGCTATAAACTACGAAGAGGTATCCGACTACTGGATAGAAAAACTATCAAAACCTAAAGAACAAAAAGAATAATACAATATACGGGTACTATAATTTCTACATATACATAATGTACGCTTACTTTAATATATAAGGAGCGAAACTTCCGCTTGAAATACCCCATATTCCCGCCTTCTTTCCAAATCTTTTTGTTTTT
>Ga0247805_1000092_pt1 | contig 71556 bp, 51 predicted proteins | sample UWRJL044104R1_FD_180930 | JGI IMG/M metagenome (GOLD analysis project Ga0247805, IMG submission 180930) | Plant litter microbial communities from Arlington Agricultural Research Station in Wisconsin, United States - UWRJ-L044-104R-1 | ecosystem: Environmental > Terrestrial > Plant litter >...
TACTTTTGACGACATAGATCTTACAGGGCAGAAGGTGTTTTTTCAGATCGATTCGGAACTGCTCAAAACCGATAGCCTGACCAAACAGGGTGGCGGACATATCGACGTGGAATCATTCAGGGACAAAACCGCTCTGGAAGCTATCCTTAAAAAGTATAAAGCAGCAGATAACATTTACGGCATTAGGGTAGAGATGAAATCTGGGGATTTAAAGAAACAGCTATTAGCAAAACTAGAAAGCAAATACGGAAAGGGAACCAAAAATCCCAATACCGACAATGGACTGTATTGGAATGTAAAGAAAGAGCAGAAGTTTATCTTTTTTGCTCCTGATTATGACCGGTTAATTGTTTTGAACAATACAAATCTTTCCAAGACCTGTTATTGGGATATTATGAATGGGGCAATTGATTTTGGAGGATGCAAAATGGAAGAGTATACCAAAGAATTGCTTAAAAATACCCATCCTAAAAAAGAAGCAACAGATAAGCACACTGTGAAAGTTGATAAAGATTGGAACCTCAATGATCTTGCTTTGGGAAAAACAACGGAGCAGGATTTTCTGTCATCATCAACCAATCAAAACTTTGAAAGAATGATGGTCATAGGTGACAAGACGGTTTCGGCTCCAATATCCTATAACAATGAGGACAAAACCATTTACTTCTATTTTTCTGCAGGGCAGGGTAATGGTAAAAATGCGGCAACCAACCTCTTAAAAGGCTATAACCTTCAGGATTTTAAACGGGTGGACATTTCATTTGAAAATGGCCTCCGATCGGGTATTCCTTACAAGGAAGCCATCAAATTATTCAACAAAAATGACATTAAGAATTACGAGGATCTAAAGATTTCCAATTATATTGAAATCAAAAAAGGCAACTATACGGTAACGCTTAACTTTGACGGTGGGTATCTGTTTTCGGGTATCTATATTAAATGAGCTGCCTACTAACTTCCCAACTATTATAGGATAAACTATGGGGCAGATAGCTTTTGTTTTATACTCAGGTTAATAGTTATTAATAGCCATTTTCACCTTGGCCAACTAAAGTTAGATTTGGAGAAAATATTAGGGAGATGCAACATTGCCAATTGAACTTACGTCCTTAAGTAAGGATCCAGGAATGTATTAGCAAAGTTTGTTAGAACATAAAATGTTTTGTTCTATAAAACACAAAATAGACCCAACAAAAACTAGAATACTGGAGGTCATTTGTTCCAGTATTACAACATATCAAAAAATAATTCCCCAATGAGAAATAATTCCATAACCATTATTACGGTGTTCATCTTTTTTCTTTCCTATAACGCCTCAGCACAATCTCCTGCCATCAAAAAAGTGGTAGAAACTTATGCAGCCCAGCATGATTTCAACGGAACGGTCTTGATCCAGAAAGATTCAAAAACAGTGTATCACAAAAGCTTTGGGGTAGCAGAACGGGCTTTCAATTCGCCCGTCACCAATGAAACCAGATACCAGGTCTGTTCATTTACCAAGACCTTCACAGCTGTACTGGTTCTCCAACTTGTAGAACAGGGAAAAATTGATCTGCAAAAAAAGATAATCGATTACCTACCAGAGTACAGGGGGGAGGGCGGTAAAAAAGTTTCCATCCACCAGCTGCTCAACCATACATCGGGCATGAAAAATACAGATACTGCAAAAGATGAGAATTTCTTAAAGTACGGCATCGGATTTTATCATAGACCATATCAGCTGAAGGAAATCGTGGATAATTTCTGCTCGAACCCTCTTGTCAATGAGCCGGGAACCAAATTCGACTATAATAACGGGGAATATATGATCTTGGGGCGGATATTGGAAGTGATATATAATTCGAGTTATGAAGAAATATTGGATAGGCAGATACTAACTCCCCTGGGCATGCGTAATTCGGGTCTGATATCACATTACAAATTAATTCCCGGTCTTGCTACCCCGTATTATAAGGATAAAAGCTTGGACCATCTAATTCCCAATATTCCGCTCTATGTAGAAGATTTTTCTGCTGCCGGAGCGATGTATTCCTGTACGACCGATATGATGATGTTCAACAATGCCTTGTTTTCCCACAAACTGATCAAAAAGGAATCCCTGCAGCAGTTATTGACCCCGGGACTGGATGGATATGGTTATAGCGTATGGATGCGTGGCGACCAGCAGTATAGACGGATGGAACGCTATGGAAGGATACAGGGCGCCAATGGGGTATGGTTTCATTATCTGAAAAATGGACTAAGTATAATTATCTTATCAAATACCAATCTTACCGATCTGGGTGACTATGCCAACAAGATAGGTAAGAGCATTTTGTCCAGTATGCCATCATAAATTTTTGGTATTTAGCGCAATAGCTGCCAATGTACAATACTTTAAATCCAAATAATATAAAAAATGGCACCAAAAAGTCTCTATAAAAATCAGTTTTTGGAAGCTATCTATTCCAACACCTCCACCTTAATTTATCATAAAAATTAATTTTCCTTAAATCAAGTCTATGCCCAAGTTGATATTATCTATAATTTTTACCATCATTATTACAAATGTATACGCCCAGTTTAAATTGACCGGCAGAATAATTGACCATAAGGGGAATTCACTTCCCTTTGCCACGGTAACTTTAAAGCAAGCGGATTTAAATACGGCTGTTGCTATATCTGACAGTTCTGGCAACTATCAGTTCAATAATCTAAAGCAGGGCAATTACTCTATGCTTGTTAACTTTATCGCCTACAGGGATACAACACTGAATATATCACTAAACCGGGATACTGTAATCAACTTGCAGCTTAACGCTACGCGAATGTTAGCCGAAGTTACCATAAGGGCACAAAGGCCGGTATTCCAAAGGGAATTGGACCGTTTCAGGTTCAATGTCGGTCAAACAGATCTGGTAGTTGGCAATAACGTTTGGGATGTGCTCGAAAAAACCCCTTTGGTGCGTACCTCCGAAGATGGATCTATTGCCATCAGTGGCAATAGCGGGGTTATTGTATACATTAATGACAAAAAGAAATTGCTATCTGGCAGTGCCCTTAAATCTTACCTAAGTGGTTTGCCATCAGATAACCTGGAAGCGGTCGAAATTATTACCACTCCCCCAAGCCGTTATGAAGCAGAGGGCGGTGCGGGCATCATCAATTTAGTAACCAAAAAAAGCAAGGAAGAGGGACTGATCGGTAGTGCCTCTTTAAGTAGTCGCCAAACCGCGGTCAACTCCCAGGCTGCCAGCCTTTATTTGAACCAACGTTCGGGGAAATGGAATTTGTACTCCAATTTGTATATGGGAAATAGGAGCCGTAAGCCCAATACAGATCGAAAGATATCCTACCTTGAAGGTGTCTCTTCTAACGACCAAGTAGGAAGAACTATCAGTTCGGTAAACCGGTATACAGAGCTTTATCCGGGTGCAAGTTTGGGCGCAGATTATCAGCTCAATAACAACCATGTAATGGGGGTGCTTCTTGATTTTGCTGGAATATCCCGCAGGGATAACCGTAACGCTTTAACAAGGGATTTCTATCAAGCTACAGACTCTGCGACAAGGACCATAAACAAAGACCGGATCAGTTCGCAGACCTATGCAGTGAATCTAAACTATCAGGGTAAATTAGATGCTAAAGGTAAAATGTTAAGCGTGGATTACGACGCCCTAGCTTACCGCTCTGAAAATAATTCCAATAGCACAAATACGAACTTAGACCCGCTTACCGGAATTGCGACTGATGATCTGAACATATTTCGGACTACATCACCGCAACATATCAACAACCAGTCAGTAAAAGCTGACCTTGACCTGCCGCTTGCTAATAAAAAAGGCACATTCAGTTTTGGCGGGAAAACCTCGTTTTCAAAAATCAGCAATACTTTTTCATTTGAGGAGCTCACCAGTGGTGGCAATTTCGTAACTGACCGCAACCAGAGCAACAGCTTTGGTTATGAGGAAAATATTAACGCACTGTACGGTAACTTTAGCTATAAGCTTAGCGGTGCTCTGTCCTATCAGATTGGCCTAAGGACTGAGCATACGATAGCTAAGGGATGGTTGGAGAACAACCGGGTTGTTTCACGAAATTACACCAACGTTTTTCCGACTGCGTTTTTAAAACTAGCAACCAAGAAGCAGGGGGATTATGTAGTTGCCTTAACCAGCCGGATCTCACGTCCGGGCTATTGGGACTTAAATCCTTTTCGAACCTATACCACAGACAAAGCTTATTTTACTGGCAACCCACTTTTACAACCTGTCAAATATTATCGCCAGGAGCTTAGCCATAGTGAGAATGAAAAATGGGGGATGCTTATGCTTCAACTGTCAGCCAGTCAGACTATAGGGGAGATCTATTCGCTGCCCTACGCCTCGGGTGACACCATCATCAACCAAAAAACAAATTACGGAAACCGCTACGGGTATTCGCTTACTTCCAGCTACAATCATCAGTTCAGGCCATGGTGGCGGTTTTCCAGTACGCTGCTGGTAGGTTATGTAGTTACAAAAGGAAAATATGCTGATCAGATTATCATTGACAATAAAACGGTTGCGGTAACGCTTTCTACCAATCAAACGTTTACAGTTTCCAAAAAAGCAGGGCTGACCAGTACCATTGTGGTCACAAATTCTTTTCCAGCCACCATTGTCAATACCCACATTGGGAACCGGCTTGATACGGAGGTACGCCTGCGAAAAATGGCTGGTCCATTTGGGATCACCTTATCTGCCCAGGACTGGTTTAAGAGCAATAAGGACCGTTTTGAATACATGCTTGGGGCAATAGGGGTAAAGGATAATTATTATAATGATACGCGCAGTGTCGCCCTGGCGATCAGTTATAACTTCGGCAAGCAGACGGTAAGGGATAAGCGTGACCGTGATACTGGTTCACAGGACGTAAAGGGCAGGCTAATGTAACAAAAAACAATGTTGGGCCTCTTATTGGTGACTTCAACATTATTAACAAGATTATAATTATGAAAACTCGATTTTTAGCGTCACTAATATGCTGTACTTTATGCTGCACTGCAGAAGCCCAGGATATGCCGTCCGGAAAAGAAACAGATCTTAAACATTTCAAAAACATAGAAAACAATCTTGTTCCGGTTTATTCCATTAAGGGACAGACCAGAAAAATGTCAATCTCTGATTTTCTAAAGCGCGACAATATCCCGGGGTTAAGAATTGTTTTTATTGATAAGGGAAAGATAGCCTGGTCTGCAGACTATGGCTATGCTGATATTGAAAAAAAAACAAAGGTAAATTTAAACACGGTATTTGCGGGAGCGTCTCTGGCCAAGCCTGTGGCAGCGGTAACCGCTTTAAGTCTTGTGGAAAAAGGCAAACTGGATCTGGACGAAAATATAAATGAAAGACTGATCGGATGGAAGGTGCCAGAAAACGAGTTCACAAAAATACAGAAAGTAACCTTAAGACGATTGCTTTCCCACACGTCGGGCCTGGATGGACAACTCTGGTCGGAATATCTTGAAAAGGATTCTATTCCTACCTATGAACAGATGCTCAGCGGTGAAAAACCCTCGGTTGATCCGGTGCCGCATTTTTTTAATGAGCCAGGAAAGGCCAACAAATATTCTAACACGGGTTACCTAATCGCTGGAGAACTTATCGCAGATGTAAGTGGCCAGTCATTTGCCGATGCTGTGGACAAGCTTGTGTTTAGGCCTGCCGGGATGACAAACAGTACCTTTCGGCAGTTACTCCCTGTGCAGTTGAGGAGTAGGGCTGCGACAGGATATTCCGGAAACCTGCGTCCTTTCCCCTATAAGATATATCCATTTGGAGCAGCTGGTGCGATCTGGACAACGCCAAACGATCTGGGAAAATTCGTCATTTCTTTATTGAAGGACTATAAAACAGGTTCGCACAACATATTATCCCAGGAGATGAGCAAGAATGTCTTTAACAAGGGAGAAGAAAAAGATAGACTTGGATTTTCACTCTGGACCTATAAAAACGATATCGTATTCAGGCATATAGGGCACTGTCTTGGTTTTACCTCCTTTATATTTGGATCGGTTGATAAGGACCAGGCGGTTATCGTGATGAGCAATGGTGAAAATACCCAGGACCTGTTCGATCATGTCCAGCGTGCGGTTGCCGAGGAATATAAATGGGATTATTTCCGTCCCGAATTCTATGATGCGGCCACGATTGATATCAGGTCATTAAAGCAGTTTGCTGGCCAGTTTGACTGGGAAGGGAATTTTTTGATGATTACCAAAGAGGACGATAAACTTTTTGTACTGATCAACTCGGACCGTTACCAGCTGATCCCCATTGCCGAAAACCAGTTTCTAATTCCCGAAAAGTCTCTAAAACTCATCTTTCCTAAAGGAGAAGCTAAATCGATTGAAATTTGGAAATCAAACGGCGACAGTTCTCGGGCAAATAAGACAAATTAAGTCACTATGAAAAAAAATAGCTCCGATAACTCCATTGTACCTGATGCTGCTGATGATATTTTTTTCTAATTCCTGTCTCGCCCAAATGGATAAAGGATGACTTTGGTGCCTGCATATCCATCGGTATCCATTCCTGGTATGATCTTCTTAAAATCAGATATTCACTTTAGCTAATTAACATTAAATAACAAATTATCCCCATGAAAACCCTATTCAAAACTGCCTTTTTTATCTTCTTCTCCTGCTGGATAAACCTAGCCATGGCCCAAAAGGTAGACCTCACTTCCCTAAATGCTTTTTGGAAGATTGCCGATCGCCTAAAGCAGGGCGATACCTTATCCCGCCATGAGTGGAAAAGCTTCTTAGCGTTGGAAGGGAATAAGGTTTACATCGAAAATCAAGCTTTTAACGAGCAGTTTTTAGAGAACTATCGAAAAACTTTGCAATTTGTATACAACCCTAACAATGCTGCTCGTTTAAAGAAAATGATGGAAGATAAGCTGAACAACTGGATAGCTTATAAAATTAACCAATATAAAGACCATGAACAGATTTTAAAAGGATACGCAGCGCACCTCCAAGAACCTACTTACTTAGATAGTATCTATAAACAATGTTGGGAATGGTTGCCCAAACGCCTGCAGGTAAAGACTCCTGAAACTAAGATATTCATCATCGGCATAGACAATGATGCACTGGTAGATAGAAATGGGATTGTGTTTACACTATGGAATGTATACAATCAGGATAAACTGAAATATGGAATAGTAGGCGCACATGAACTGCACCATATCTTGCGCAGGCAGAGAAGTTTGAAGGCAGCCAATCCAGCAGACGAAGGAATTTTGTATGCGCTACAGGCAGTGCTCAATGAGGGAAGTGCAGATATGATAGATAAAAAGTATTCATTTGACCCATCCAAGGAGATTGTCTATGAATATCATTTTGAGGAGTTTCTGCTGAACAGACCCGACAGTATCATCAAGCAACTGGATATGGGCATGCAATTGATGGCGCAGACCAAGGCCACCACGTTTAAAACAGTAAAACAATACCGTAGCCTAATGAACTATTCCAGTGGGCATAATCCTGGTTATTATATGGCCGATATCATGGTGCGCAACGGTTACCGTAAACAATTGGTCGCCAATATCCAGAATCCCTTTTATTTTGTCTATCTCTATAATAAAGCAGCAAAGAAGGACAAAAAACATCCACCACTTTTTTCCAAGGCAGCGATTGATTTTTGCAGACAACTAGAGCGGCGGTACTGGAAAGCAGAAAGGGACCAGCCTTCTTCTTAGTGCAAAAAACCAGGGTGGTAATTACCGGTGACCCTGCATCTACTAAGTTTACCTAGGTAAGCGACCTTGCCCATGGCACGCTAACATTCAATCACAACAACTACTCAGCATAACCGTTAAATGACAATGAACAAATCAACTATTGGCACAGCAACCAAAGGAATGCTTGTGCTATTAATAGGTACACTATTTCTTTTGGCCTGTAAGAAAAGCAAGAACGAGCCGAAACTGGAGATCCACAATAGGACGGGAGCTGCACTGGTGCTGGTCAATAACCAGAATGGTCAGCGAACTGCGATCGGTACTGGCGAAATCAGGCAGATCGCTACAGCTGAGGAAATCGGTAAATTTTCCATCGAGGTGCCGGTTGGCGATCTGCGCACCTTTGATTTTGAGCGGACAGGTGAGCGCCAGTATACTGTTATCGGCTACCTAGAGGTTTTGGAATATAGGATCTCTGGAACCGGGACCAAGACCGCCCGAGTTTCTTTCACCGATGAACAGGGCGCGAAAATTGATTTGCCCACTGTGGGTCTGCCCTATAAAATTTCCTATAAAAAATTTGCGTTGAACAAGTGGTCGCTATCCGCTGACAACCTGGAAGGCCAGGGGTCGGTCTTTATCCAGGTGCTGGTGAAGGGAAAGGTCCGGACAGAGCTTTCCGCTCCCCAGGCTGTGGCTGCAAGCGGGACCATTGATGGCACCTCTCCCTATAAATGACAAACCTGGTCGTGCTGATCCCATCATGTTTTTCCATCCGCCAGCTCTCCCGGCTATGGAATTTAAAAAAGCAGGCGGATCATCATACTCAATCGAAAAATCCAGCGACTTCGGGAATGTCAATCAGGAAGGAATTCAGAGTTAAAACTAGTGCGACCATCAGGTGTGCTTGCCAATGCAGAAGAACTCAGCCAAATCACCGAGCAACTCCGTGAAAAATTTCTGTGAAAATTTTTCAAAAAAGGACGAAAAAAAGGCTTATTTTAAGGTGAAATTGGTGATTTTAGAAAAAAATTATTTGTTGATAATAAAGTGATTCCCACAAAATAGATGTGAAATATGTAAAGTATTTTATGTGGCTTTTTTTGTTTATCTATATTTTAAATAATTAATTAAAAACTCAGCCAAATTACCTCTATTTAACTAAATATCTAGCCAATAACTAGTTTTTAAGCGTATTGTAAAGTTTTACAAGGGAATGCAAACAACTATTTTTAGTTACTACCCATAAAGTACCCAACCCTTCTTCTATTTCCTTCACAATTTTGCCGTACTATCCTAATATACATGTTATGGCAACAATTGAATTTATAACTAAACAAGATCTTGATCAATTCAAACAAGAACTCCTTGCCGAACTAAGGCGACCAGGGCAAAGACTGCATAAAATCAGTGAGCAGAAAGAATGGCTAAAAAGCTACGAAGTCCGTAGATTATTGAGCATATCACCTGGCACTTTGCAGGGACTTCGAGATAATGGCAAACTCAAATTTAATAAGGTTGGTGGATTGATGTTCTACAAGTACGATGATATAATTGCATTGGTAGAAGGAAAGAATATAACTTCGAAATCTCGAATTTAAATTTATTGACTTACAATATTACCAGTCTCATTTCACCTGAATTAACAGAGAAATCAACTATTAAATTTTACAGTTTTAAGTTCCAAACCCAATGTTCTATGGGCAACGTGTAAACACCCTTGTGTTTGGCAAGATGTATTTTCGCATGCGCGAAAAAATCTTGCCGCCCTTGAGGTCGGGGATTTGCTCGGAACTCGCAAATCTTGGAACTTTCTTAAAGTGATAGGTATGCCAAGGAAAAAGCTTAAAAATGAAGCCGAAATACTCAGTCACAATATGATTGTAAGGGTGAGTGAAGGACAGTTTAATAAGCTTGAAAAACTTCGTTTAGAAAGCAATTGTCAAACGGTCGCTGAAATTGTACGCAGGATACTTTCTGGAAAAAAGATCAATTGTTTTTATACAGATGTAAGTATGAATGCGCCAATGGAAGAACTGGTGACTATCAGAAAAGAACTAAAAGCCATTGGCATCAATATTAACCAGATTACCAGAACATTCAATCAGGAAAAGACATCCGAAAATAACAGGGCTTATTATGTGATGAAAGTGGCAGACCTATATAAAAAGGTCGATGAAAAGGTGGGTAGGCTTCTGGTAGTCATCACAAAACTTACCGAAAAATGGTTGCAAGGATAATCAGTGGCAAAAGCATAAGGGGATTGCTCAATTACAATGAAAGTAAGGTCACAAATGGTGAAGCAAGTCTAATTCTGGCTAGCCGTTTCGGAACTGATATTGAAAGGTTGGACTTTAGTAGTAAGCTTAACCGCTTTGAGCACCTGACTAATCGAAATATTAAAGTTAAGACCAATGCCCTGCACATCATGCTCAATTTTGATAGGAGCGATAAGGTTGGCACTGGATTGTTTCAGCAGATTGCATCTTCCTATATGGATCGTATTGGCTTCGGAGAACAACCATTTTTGGTGTATCAGCACAAAGATGTTAGCCATCCGCACATCCACATCGTGACCACCAACATACTGGCGGGTGGAAAACGCATAAATATTCATGGGCTTGGCAGAACTTTGTCTGAAACCGCAAGAAAGGAACTGGAGATTGAGTATGGTCTTATAAAGGCTGAAGGCAGAAATAGGAGTGAGGCAATTTCAATAGCACCAGTTTCGATAGAAACAGCCAATTATGGAAAGACACCAACGAAAAAAGCAATCTATAGCATTGTAGCTGAAGTGATGCGAAGCTATAAATTTACCTCATTTGCAGAATATAACGCTGTTTTGAAACAGTTTAATGTTATTGCAGACCGTGGAAAGGAAGATACGGCGATGTTTGAAAAACATGGGCTGGTTTATTCTATCATTAATAAAGACGGTAATAGGATTGGTATTCCATTTAAGGCGAGTGACTTGGCAACAAGACCAACACTAAATAACATAGCAAAGAAGTTTGAGCAGAATGCAGAGAAGCGAAAGGCTTATAAAGAAGGACTTATAAAACGCATTGAGCATGTATTCTCAAAATATGAAACCATAACAAAAACAACTTTGGTAGCGGAGCTTAAAAATCTGGGAGTTGCTATAATATTCAGACAGAACGATCAGGGGCTGGTTTATGGCGCAACGATTATAGACCATAAGAGTAAATCAGTTTTTAAAGGCAGTGATTTGGGTAGGGAATACGGTGCCAAGGCATTGCTGGATCGGTTAGATAACATGGACAGGGCTAAAGCTTACCTTAAAACTAACGAGCAAACCAAATCCTATTTGGAACCTATTGCGCCAACCAATTATTTAAAAAACCTGATGGAAAGAAGTAATAGCGACCAAGTACCAACTGTTGGGCAAAAAAAGAAGAAGCGAAAAAAAAACAGGGGTTTTTCTCGCTAGGGAAAATACTGATTAATTTAAATAAACGACCATGAATACAGGAGAGGATGCTCAAGGGCTTAGAAAGATTGTAGATTTTACCCGCTTCATTAGCATTGTAATTTTGGGCATTCATTTTTACATTTTTTGTTATGAGGTTTTTGACGAATGGGGTTTGACAGCGGAGATTACCGCCAGGATAATCTTGAATATCTCAAAGACAGCAGTCTTTAAGTATGCTACGAATGCAAAATTGTCCTCATTGCTTTTTTTAGGAATATCTCTAATTGGTTTAAAAGGTAAGAAGGATGAAAACATACAGCTTAAATCAATTAGTAAATATTTATTTTCGGGATTGGTATTATATTTTACCAGTGGGCTTTTCTACTATTTACATCTGGCTCAAAATACAACTGCAATCCTGTACATAAGCGTAACCGTAATTGGCTACCTGCTCATCTTATCTGGAGGAGCTATGCTATCGAGGTTGATAAAGGAAAAACTCGATAAGGATATCTTTAACGACGAAAATGAAACTTTTCCCCAAGAGGAAAGATTGCTCGAAAATGAGTATTCCATTAATCTTCCAGCCAAATACAGATTGAAGAACAAGACTAGGGACAGTTGGATTAATTTCATCAATCCATTTCGTGGGATGTTGGTTGCGGGAACCCCAGGTGCTGGAAAATCCTATTTTGTAATTAGGCATATCATAGATCAGCATCTTAGGAAGGGGTTTTCGATGTTTATTTATGATTTCAAGTATGACGATCTTACCAAGATGGCTTACAACAAGTTATTGAAATACCGTAAAAACTTTAAAGTACAGCCCGCATTTTATATCATCAATTTTGATGACCTTAACCGAACACATCGGTGTAATCCGCTTGATCCTGATGGCATGGAGGATATCACCGATGCAACGGAAGCAAGCAGAACGATTATGTTAGGACTTAATCGGGACTGGATCAAAAAGCAGGGAGATTTCTTTGTCGAAAGTCCAATCAACTTTTTGACTGGTATTATCTGGTATCTGCGAAAATATGAGAATGGGAAATACTGCACATTGCCACATGTAATCGAGCTGATGCAGGCAGATTATGATCCCTTGTTTGCTGTTTTAAAGGAGGAGGAAGAGATTAAAGTACTGATTAATCCATTTGTTTCTGCATTCCAGAACAAGGCGAGGGAGCAGTTGGAGGGGCAGATTGCTAGTGCAAAAATTGGATTGGCGAGATTGTCGTCACCACAATTATACTATGTACTTAGCGGTAATGATTTTACCCTTGATGTGAATAATCCATTGGAGCCTAAAGTGATCTGTGTAGGTAATAATCCACAGAAGATACAAACCTATGGAGCAGTGCTATCGCTTTACATCTCAAGGATGATCAAACTTGTTAACCGAAAAGGACAATTGAAGAGTAGCCTAGTATTTGATGAGTTTCCAACGATTTATTTTAATAATATGGATAGCTTGATAGCGACTGCAAGAAGTAACAAAGTTTCTACAACGCTGGCAGTTCAGGATTTTAGCCAGCTTAAAAAGGATTACGGTGCAGAACAGGCTGATGTGATCAGTGGAATAGTAGGTAACATTATCAGTGGGCAGGTAACTGGAAGTACGGCTAAAAAACTATCAGAAACTTTCGGGAAGATTATGCAGGATAGAACAAGCCTTAGCATCAATAGTTCTGATACATCAATATCAAAATCCACACAATTGGATTATGCGATACCTGCTTCAAAAATTTCTTCCCTGTCCTCGGGAGAATTTGTTGGTATTGTTGCAGATAATCCCGACCAAAAGATAAAGCTTAAGGTTTTTCATAGTGAAATCCAGAATGATCATAAAGCAATTGCTAATGAAGAGGAAGCTTACCAAGCTATATCAATAATTAAGAAAACAAGTGAAACCGATATTCAGGAAAATTATCTAAAGATAAAGGCTGATATAGAATTGATTTTTGAGTTAGAGCTCAAAAAAATTGATGATAGAAAGCCAAAGGTTGACAATAATGAGGATCAAACAGTTGTGAATAAGGATGATGACGAAGATGAAGCATCCAGAAATGGAAGATCTGTTTCTATGTAGTTATTTTTTAGATTTGTATTTGGTTTATATCCTGTTGAAACTGCATGAAAATAAATGAAGAAAAAAGACTAAAAGAACTTTTAAAAGATGCTTTAATTGAAGGTCTTTTGCTTATTTCAGTAAAAGCTAATGCAGATCCTGTTAGTCAACAAGCACCTTGTTTGCCTAAAAAACATCAATTTCCAGAGTTGAAGGAATTTTCAAGTGGTTTACCTCGATTTAGTTTTCATGAAAGTGAAACTATTGATTATGCTGAAATTTACAAGAAAAATTCTGAAAAAGAATTATTAATTCATGCAAATCAGTACAGGGAATTTGTACTGGAATGTGATTTTCTACAGCAGTATTTTTCCTTTGGAAAATATATTGAAGAACCATTTCTGAACTATCCTCAATTTCATGAAACACTGAAAGACATATTTAGCTATGGTTTTATCGGTGAATTTTGCGACACTTATGTCTACACATTTGGAATGGATTTTAGTGACAATGATTTCGATTATATGTTTAATCTTTATTTTTCTGGTATATCATCTACGAAATTAGATATCATAGTCTGTGTTCCTATTTTGCTCGTGAAATTTGAATCGGATAAAATTATATTAGACAGTAATGTTTCAATAGAAAGAATGTCGAATGGACTACAGCTCGCTAGAAATGAGCAGATGAGTTTGACAGGGACAGTTAATAAGAGCGTAATTGGTGCAGCTACTCATGCTTTGATGATTAGAGGGTGGGTAGTCCCAAACCGAAATAAAAGTGAAAGAAGTAAGGTGTTATTTGAGTTATCTGCATATAAAAAAATTCAAGGCTTGGTAGATATTGCTTTTTCCGCATTACGAGTAGCAATACCAAACTTAGAAACTGGATACGGGCAAATTATTGCTGTTGAAGATGGTTGGCGGACGGTATTTCATGCTAACTTGCCAGAAGTTGTTGTATTATCTGAACGAAATTATCCCCAGCATTTTGAGAATTTTGGATGGCTCAATGAAACATTGCCTGTTTGTTCTGACCATGATGATGATATTAGGAATTCATTTATCCACTTATTTAATTCACCACAATTACAATTGGTTGTAAATAGGTTAAATAAGGCTAGCTTATATAACAGGGATGATGACTCCATCATAGATATAGCTATAGCTCTTGAAAGTATTTTGACCAGTGATAGTAAAAGTGAGATTAATTATCGATTATCTGCAAGGGCCGCTCTTTTATGTAAAAAAGTTCCATTCAAAAAATATTCAGTAAAAGAGATAGTAGCACTTTGCAAAAGAATTTATGATTTTAGAAGCTCAATTGTTCACGGAGAATTTGCAAAGCAACAAAAGAAACGTTTGATTACTGTAGAAGAAAATAAGATTATCGTGATAAATGAACTAGCCTTGGAATTTTTAAAACATATAATTTGGGCGCTTTCACTTCAGCCAGAAATTAAAAAGGCTGCTGATATTGATGATTTATTATTTGGTTGATGTTAATATATATGATAAAGGATTTATTTACAAGGGAATTAATAAAATGAGGCCATTCTCCAACTTCAAGATAGCCTCATTGTTTCAGTGCTTTCCAGTACAACAATATTCTACCAAAGTTTAACCAATTTTTCAATTAAAGAGATGTCAGTGGAATCTACAGATAGTTTTACACCTGATGGATATTCTAGTGTAATCTCTCTCTTTGCGAAACGATCATTATTATTTGAGGTGTAATTATCCAATCTTGGTTCCTCAGTCTCTACCCAACAATCTTGTTTGGCGTTTGATGAATTAATTTTGGCATTTTTTGCAACCAATTCATTTTTGACATGGAGAAAACTTTCGTCCAAACTCTCCTCAACAATTCCTTTGTTTGTGATTGATAATTCTGAAAGTAAATCTGGTTTGCCGTTTGTGATACGCCAATACTTTGAATATGGGCGCTGCGGGAAGTTGATTAGCCATGCAAGCAGCTCAAAATTTCTTTCATGGGTTTTGAGTTTTCTGTTGATGAAATTACAAAGGGTTTTAAATTTGTCAACATCACATTTTTTAACTGCTAAATCTGTTAGTTCTTTGTCAAATGGCATTTGAAGGAATTCTCTTATTACTCGCTTATCCTCCTTGTCGCATCCAGCATTATATAATAATCGGAATTCATTGCGAAGGTTAGCACAGGTAGGTATCATTAGGTTAGTTGAGAGCTTACCTAATGCTTTTTTTTTTCGTAGAAGTCCAACACTTCTGATCTGTATATTTCTATCATAGTTAAAACATTAGATATTAAAGCTACAGGAAATTCCTAAATAAAAGGCTTATTGATTTTAAATTTATGGAGATTACGGGAAACCGTAAACTTGAATTGAATATCTTTCATACCTTTACCGATATTTAATTTTTCAGATAAATATTTCAAATTAATACGCTCATTATATTGAATAATATTCAATATTTTTACAATGTTATATAGTTTATGGAAGCTCCAAATAAAACGTTAGAAGATAAAGTGATTGAACTTGCAACTCAGTATGCAGATAAAACTTATGTTGAAAATAATGAACGTAAAATTGCTGCTAAAGGATATGTAGTGGGATATCAACAAGCATTATCGGGGAAGAATGCCGAGATAAAGGAACTTGCTGGTATAGTTAAAATGCTACTGCCTGGTATTGGTGCTGTATCTCCAGAAAATCTTAAAATTCTTGAAGAATATATTGAGAAATCAGAACATCGATAAATACATTTAAACCATTTTATTCATAAATCTTCTCAAAACCATTATACAAACTAATTATTTATACGTTATAATGGTTTTTAAAATTAAATTTAGATGGATTACTTTTTTACCATCAGATATTGCATACTCAACAATATCTGCTGTGCCACCTAAGCCCTTTGCTTTTTTTCCATCCCATATTGCAAAAATAATATCAGACTTTTGAACCATATGCTTTCCAGCTTGTAAAAAGGCATACTCTGAACAATTAAAGAAGTCAAGTTCATCTATTTTTATAGAAAGGTTCAAAAGTTCCACATAGCCATCTAAATCACTTTTTTTGAATGTACTTTGATAATCTTTACAAGGTACAATAGCTGTGTGGTGGATACCTTCTTCTAAGATAACTCTTGTGAAAATTTGGTCTGCACCGATAGCTAAGCAACTGTAAGCCATAGTTGGCTTTAATCTCCTTATTTCATTCCTTAATTCCTCTGAAATCCATCTTTTCAATTCTGTATTGCCGAGCTTTTGGTGACCTGTAATTCCTATATTCAATTTAAGTTATTTTATAGATGTTATAAATTAATAGCCTAAACGGTCCTTTTCAACTAGCCTTCTGTAATGTTCACCTAGTGCTGTTAGACGACAAGATCTTGACTCTATTGCAGCATGCCACATATGTGGGGCATCGATTGGAACTAAAAGATTTAGTCGATTATACTGCTGAAGAATACCGAAAACCCTAACGTTTTCAGGGTCAGGAGACAAAGCTCCATCTGGTCTTCCGGTTATTTCAGGTTCATAGCTAGGATCAAGCTCAAATTCAAATCCTGCAGAAGGAAAAAATGTAGTAATCGCACGTAAATCATCCAAAACAATAGGTGGAGCTACCTCTCTTAATGACACAAAGTTTTTAACATTAGTTTTAAATACAGGTCTTTGAGTGTCCCAGCCTCCAAGAGATTGGTCAATATGTGCGTAGATACTCCCAGGAGTGATTTTTCCAACAAGATTTGAGGCACTGCCACTCAACGCATCGACCATTAGTGAGGTAAATACTCCTCTGCCATCTACTTCTGAGGCATATTGTTCAGCGGTAGACGCAGTCATGATGGTTAACCCATCTGAAAGGTTTGATATATCAGGACTGCCAGCATAAGATCCTGCAAATCCTGAATGGCAACTATCAAGTAGGATGATCTTATTGGTTGCAGGAGAACCGTTTGCCAAGATCAGAATTTCACTTAATGAAATTCCATCATCTCCAGAACGGGCATCTGAAGGAATAATATAACCCCCTGTTGATTCTAGATGACCATGACCAGCAAAATATAAAAGTGCAATTTCTGCTTTTTGCGCAAAGAGGTGTGTTATTTGTTTTTTAAGCTCTGTTTTAGTCACCATTTTATCTGGTCCGCTTGCGGTGAGTAGTTTGCACTCAAAATTTACTGCTCCGCCATCGTGACGTTTCAACATACTTTCTACACTATATGCATCATTTACACAACCATGTAATCGCCCACCGCCCTGATAAAAGTCAATTCCAACTATTAATGCTAATTTCATTTGTAAGTTTTAAAGATTGTCAATAAAGTCTCCAATAGTTTTCATATTCCAAACCTTTGGTATTAATCCTGGAATGATCGTTCTATCATCAGTATAAGCCCATATCGCTAAAATTGGTTTTTTTTCTTCTTTTGCGCATTGGATTTCCCATTTCTGGCCGACAGAGGAAGCAGAATTTTTGCTGACCAAAACTATAACACCGTGACTTCTACGAATGCGTATTCTAACTTTTTCCTTCCAGTCACTTACGTAAGCCTCTTTGACTGATAGGTCTATATACTCATAAGGACAATGATTTAGTAGAGTTTGACCCTTTAAAAAATCGCGTTGGCGCTCATCCTCAATTGGGAAGGCGATAAATATTATTTTTTTATCTGACATAATTTATTGTTTTTAATAAAAGTTTCTAAATTCCATAACTGGCTTCTGTCCGCGTAGCCAACTTTGCAAATCCACATAATGGTTTGCATTTTCAACTGCATATAAGCCGTTTCTGAAATGGTTAAGATCATTAGCCTTCTCAACATAAGGATACAGTTTCAGGTATTCTATCCGTGTAAAGGAACTGCGAGTAAGGTTGTCGGTTGAAACGGGTAATAATGCACATTGGTGGGTGTTTCCATCTACATATCCAAGTTCCCAAGGTACCCACTTCGATAGCGATGCATTTGCAGAAATTGCCAGTAATAGACTTTTGGACGATCTGAGCCGTTTACGAATAAGTTCTGCTGTTTCTTTTGTCACGTTATCACGATTCAAGTGAGGATCCACAATCCAATCTACATAAACCTTAAAGCCCATTTTGCTTAATTCTAGGTATAGTCCCTCAACATCATCCTTATCAAGATAACTATGGCATAAGAAAATATCAAAAGCAGTATGAATTGTCTTTGACTCAGACATTAATCTTACGCTTTCGGTTGCCGTTTTTGTTCTTGATAGATTTTTTAAATAACTACTGGTGTATAGTGCCATGAATGATAAATTTTATGACAGCAAAACTATTGCGAATCTCATTGGGTAAAAACCTGTTTCGTTAAGGAGAAACCCTCTATTTGAATTTTAGCCCTCACGGAATGGATAGAGAACTATTCCTAAGTGCTACTGCTTATCGAGGATTGATTTTTTATATCCAGAAAAGAAGAACACAACAGGGTTTTCCCTAAAAGAGCTAGGGTTTTTTCCTGAATAAGCTTAATAAATGCCCAAAAACCCCATGATTTGGAATAGGAGAGCTATTAGCTATTGATATGGCCTATTTGCTGGATTATAATTGCACCTAATTATTCACAATAAAATTAAAATTATGTTACAACAAGACGGGGCAAAGCCACTTCCATTTTTCTTTGTAGGAAAAGCAGTTACCAACGAGCGAATTTTGCGGTTTAAAAACACCAAGCATAAATTGCTATCTGATACAATGGGTAAAACAGACACAAAGGCAGTCTGGTATACTAAGGAGCACATCAGCCATTTACTCGAAGAAATGAATAAAGCAGATGCAGATGGCCTAAGAATCTATTTTGGTTCGTATGGAGAAAATGAGCAGTTTGGTGGGCAACTTTGTTTGCTTATGGTCATGACAAAAGCAGAAGGTAATTCACATAAGGATATCACAATTGAGGATGCCCAAGATTTTCAAGCACGCTCGATGGATGACGTACAACCACGTGATTTTAACGTAGGCTCTCCATGCCCACCAATCTGTGATGATGAAGGTATGGAATTTCCAAAAGAAGATGTATCTTAAGCGATGCTAAGATTTGCCCACTTCCTTTATCTTATCCCTTTGACTATTGGTGCATTGATAAGCTTAAGGGCATTTGTAAAGGGGTGGGCAAAACCTTTTCGCTGGTTTTCCGTTTTTCTATTGGCTACTATGCTAGTGGAATGGATAGCTGTTTGCTGGAAACTTTTTCTCCACCAGACGCCTTACTGGGATTTACCAAAGTCTAATCTCTGGATTTATAATATCTACATTATCCCTGAATATTTGTTTTATATAGTGTTTTATTGTAAAGTACTAGAGCAACATAGATTGTCAAAAATTGCATTACCACTGGGAATATCATATTTTATTTTTGGATTAGTAAACCTAGTTTTCATCCAAGGCATTGCACAACTTGATACCTATACTATTATTTTTGGAGGCGTGCTAGTTGTTATTCTTTCTGCAATGTATTTCCTACAAGAACTGAAGCGGAAAATTCCAATTGCTGTTCAAACACAACCGCTTTTTTGGATATCTTTAGGTGCCTTTTTATTTCATTCAGTAAGTCTACCAAATTTCATTTTTATAAATTACCTCAGTCGTACAAACCTACCTTTAGCCATTGCACTATTTAATATCCTGCTAGTATTAAATATTTTGATGTATTCATTTTATCTAATAAGTTTTTTATGTCACAACCCTATTCGGAAGAAATTATCCTCACGATCTTAATATCTACTTCGCTGTTGTTTGGCTTTGTAATTCTTATAGGTTACTTTTTTTATCAACAACAAAAAAAAAGATTTGCTCACCAAAAAGAAGTTCTTGAACTCAGGGAATCTTTTAATCAGATTATTTTACAGTCTAAAATCGAAATTCAAGATCGTACTCTTGATCACATATCAAAAGAACTTCATGCAAATTTTAGCCATCTCATATCGCTCATCAATATTAATCTATCGGCAATACTTTCACAAAGTTCTGGAGATGTTCGAGAACATGTTAACGAGACCAAACTGTTGGCTAAAGAATTAATGCACGAAGTAAAGGTACTCAGTGTATCTTTAAATTCTGACTTTATTATGAAAGCTGGATTTATCAAGGCATTTGAAAATGAACTTGCCCGTTTAACAAAGACAAAACAATATGAAGTTTCCTATAATCTGGTCGGTGTACCAGTCAATATGCCCTCTGGTCAGGAAATCGTATTGTACCGCCTTTGCCAAGAAGTTCTTAATAACATAGTTAAACATGCAAAGGCAACCAAAATCATTGCAAATATTAGTTATTATCCTCAAAAGCTGGAGCTTACAATTGAAGACAATGGAGTGGGTTTTGATAGCACAAGAGTTTTAGATAATTCCGTCGAAATGGAAAGTACAGGTCTGGCAAACATGGCTAGTAGGGCAAAGTTAATTAGTGGAAACTTCAATTTGATAACAGCACCAGGTACAGGTACTAAAGTAGAGATTATTATTCCTTTCGATATCACACAATTTACCAATTAATGAATCATAGAAGAAATCCAATAAAGATTGGGATCGTAGATGACCATAAGCTTTTTAGAAAAGGGCTTATTACACTTATTAACCTAGCTGATCAACATAATTATTTGGTTGTTCTAGAAGCCGAGAGTGGAAAGGATATGATAAGAAAACTTGATAAAAAAGCTGTGCCTGATATTCTTTTATTAGATATCGATATGCCTGATATGGATGGTTATGAAACTATGGTCTGGCTAAAGACAAATCAGCCTAATATCTCTGTATTGGTTGTCTCCATGGTGGATAGTGATGATTCAATTGCGAGAATGGTTAGATTGGGAGTTAAAGGGTATCTTTCTAAAGATATAGAGGTCGAAGATATCCATCAGGCTTTACAAGCAATATCAAATAAGGGTTTTTATTATACAGACTTTTTAACGGGTAAGCTTATCGATGCACTTCAAAACGATATAAAAAAAACGGATACTGTTGAGGTTTCTGAGCAAATGATCTTGAGTCAGATCAATGAGAACGAACGAAAATTTATACAGCTTGCTTGTTCTGAATTAAAATACGATGAAATTGCTGAAAAAATGTTTCTGAGTCCAAAAACTATTGATGGGTATCGTGCATCAATTTTCAATAAGTTTAACTTGAAAAATAGATCAGGATTAATTCTATTTGCAATTAAGAATAACTTAGTTAAGGTCGAAGATATTTAAAATAAACCTAATGTTATGCTTTATCTTCTGATATTGTCCTGTATGTAATTTTTATGCATCTATTGTACAATAGGTGTCTACAACATCATTTCAGCTGTTCTTTTGGCAATTCAATTAAAATACGCCATTGCTTAACAAGTTTTTTTATCCGCTTTTCTTCTCGATAATCGAGGATACTTAATCTGAATACAATCATTCCGATCATGTATATCATGATTATAAATTGGGTTCCGAAAACTAAATTATTGTAAAAGAAATATCCAAGCCTATCTGACAGGTCTGATTTTATCCAATTGATCTCAGGATTATTTGGAAGATAAGATATTTCAGCCATTACTGGATATTTCGGTGTTGTCCAACTCTTCTTATCAAGAGTAAAGGTGTGAGCACTTGATGTCATAAGTTTTCCGTTTGGCAGAGTGAATGTGTATTCAAAATCACGCATCCTTGGGCTATCCGAATATTGGTAAAATCCACCCTCACCAGAAATTTTTCCAACTGCCACTTCTCCATGCTTTATTAGTTGGAAATGGCGGTAGGGGTTAATATGTTCTCCCCAGAGAAATAAATAAATCAATATAAGGATAGCTATGTCGAGCCATGGGAACCAAACACTATAAATCATTTTAAAAAAAGAGATAATGTATTGTTTCATTTTTTGCATTTGATTTATGTCGTTTACCAATTATTGATGATTAAAAAAATGCCTATCAAAATAAATGCATAAGCCAGCAGTTTACAAAATCCTTCCACCGACCTGGTAGCAACAGATTTTTCATAACTAGAAAAATGCTCTAATCCATTTGGGCCCCTTCTATTAAATTTTCTTCGATTAATCCAAAAGCGTAAGCATATTCCGAAAAGCATGAGTAAAATTCCAATTATTGAAGGATTGTTCATAGCGTCTTCATTTGATTACCCTATTTAAAAATACAATCATAAAATGTAAAAAGTGGTAACAAGCTTAATTTTAAGCTAAACCTATTATTGAATTGTAAATTCAGCAGTTTGTACCGATTTTTAGAAATTCTAATCAACTTTCTTGCTGCTTGGTAAGTTCTTTGTATAAAAATTTGTTAAGCAATGTTTTTGACTCAAGACTGAGTCTATTGTTATGACTGTAGTTTGGGAAATAGCTAAAATTACCTTGATAGGAAACTAAGATGCCGCTAACGCAATCTTTAATCAGCTCGTTAGAATAATATAGGCCTGAAGAAATATCGTGAAAGACTGCTCCTGGATAAAACTCTTCAAAAGGTTCGTCGTCGTGAAAAATTCCCGCCGATCCGTAAAGCCGCTGGTAAACGTCTTCAGTATCAAACCAGCTCTCAAAGGTTAGGTGCATGCAGACGATATAAGGAATGTTATTTTTGCTTAACTCAGTAGCATATTTTAGTTTAGAAAAAAGACTGCTTTTTTCGCCTGTAAGTCTTCTATAGTCAAAATTAATTGCACGGTAGGGACTTATGATGTTCACTTTGGTTAAACCTAAGTCTTTGCCTCTAACAGTGAAGTTGATTTCGTTGTTAAATTCAAAAGAGGTACCTAGTTCTGGATTTGTGATAAGCCAGTTTTCTATGTTGATTTTGATAACTGTAAGATCATGAGATATCCCAGTTAACTGTTCATACTGGTATTCAAGTTTTAACAGATAATCTTTTGCTATTTCATGCAATACCCCAGCAAGTTTATTCGAATAATCTAAATCGACGGCATCTTTGCGGCTAGGATTAAGTCTAAATACCTCTGCAATTATTTTTTCATTGGTACTTAACATAGACCAATCAGGAGTGTAGGGAGAATCGGGGAAAGCTCGTGGCTCGTGCTTGAGTTCAGTAAATAGCTTTGAAAAGAAAATACCGAACCTGTATTCGATGATTTCGGAAAGAAATTCGGTTCTGTCTTGTATGGCCTTTAAGTTTTGTACGACTAGAATTCCGGAACTTTCCGCGAATGCCTGTATAGTTGCTTCATCTTCCGGTTTATCTTTAAAAAAAGCTGTATATAAACATTCCCTCATAAACAAATATAAACATTATAAAGTCTGTTACGGAAGTTAGAATACATATCATAGGTGCAATAAGATGAAGGATAACATAAATCAGAATTTTCAAAGACTATGCTAATTTTTCCTATGCTATTTTTTAAATAAAATAGCCGATTTTTGCATAGGTTAATACCCTAAGACGTCAACATGGAATTTAAAACACGTACTCTCAATCAACTCGCCAAAATGATTTGTGGCGATCCAAAGGACAATAAAACTTCGTACTTCCGCTATCGTAGCAGTTATTATTTGACGGAATTCTTTGGAGATGTTGATACAGATTATGTCCATGATGGCTCGACGAGGCCTGTATGGGTATCTGAAACACTTTCGAAAATATTGCAAGAACCAAGCACAACAGCTGACATGCCTTCAGAAACTTTTTGTCGTGTGGTTCAGTTGCTGATGGAAAAGGGAGATCCTTTTAATGAAGATAAAGAAAGGATCAATGCGCTTGAAGAGTTAAACGCCGCATTATCCCGCAAGGATTTTGAAGCGTTTTATGCTGATGATAATAAGTGTTACTTAAAGCACATTCCTACACAGAAAGTCCTGAAACCATCCGCTAACCCGCATCGGCCTTTTACAAGTTTGGAAATAAAAAGAAGAGAGCTACTTGTCAATTATTTGAACAATTGTTCTGAAGATGATCTTATTGAAGAAATCCTGGTTCCATTGTTTAGGCAGTTAGGATATTATAGAATTTCGGTTGCTGGACATAAGGATAAGTCGTTAGAATATGGAAAAGACATTTGGATGAAGTTCATGCTGCCTACACAACATTGGTTGTATTTTGGGGTACAGGTTAAAAAAGGTAAACTTGATTCTTCAGGAATGACTAAGGGAGGGAATGCCAACATTGCAGAGGTTCACAATCAGGTTCTGATGATGCTAGCACATGAGATCTTTGATCCTGAAATTGGAAAGAATGTTCTTGTTGATCTTGCCTTTATTATTGCTGGCGGAGAGATCACAAAAGCAGCAAAAAACTGGCTGGCAAATGCATTGGACAAGTCCAAGCGCAGTCAGATTTTATTTATGGATAGAGAGGATATCATTAATCAGTTCATCGTGAACAACTTGCCTTTGCCTATTTCAGCCGTGCCGGCTCAGCCTGAAGAAGATGATGGCCTTCCTTTTTAATGTAGCGTAAATAGCTATATTTGTAGCCAATTCTTTGACATCAGGAAATTTAAGATAGCCCTCGGGTCAGGCGTGGTAACCTGCAATGTTTTGTGGCCAGTCGCTCTGCTAGTATTAACTTTAATAGTAATGAAATATTTATTAACAACACCTAGAAAGGAGAACCCGATTATGGAAACAAGTAATATGAAAACAAAAGCAACAAATGGAATACATGGAATACTGGAAACCAGCTGGGCGATTGGTACATCCATTGCAGGGACCCTAGTCCTCTTTAATGGCTAGTTAAAAATGAGAGCGATTCTATTGAGGTATTTATAGTTGAGTAAAATTGTCTTTTAGAGTTAACAATCTCAAGTGAACTATGCTTAACCTTTAACAACAAGCATAAGAGGGATAACTTTAAACCCTGATTAGAGCTTCTCAAAATTTAACCTAATAAAAAATCACTATAATAGTTGCCTTTGTTCAATGATTTTCTCCAATCTATTAAACCTATTTTGATGTATATGTATACAAGATTGTTCGATAAAACCTAAAACATCAAAATGGTGCCTGCTTAGTGGGACTTTAACATTCTTTGCTATCGGTTTATTATTTATTAGATCGTAAATATACGTTTCGTTAATATTCGGACCGTCATAATTTCGATCGAAAATAATTATAGCATTTTCGGTATTAAAAAGTTCAACGTAGGCATAAAGTATTTTTGTTTTACTGTCGCCATATATATGGATAAGATGAGATACTTCGTCATCTTCCAAAGCATGAATTTCGCTTGTTGTTGAATAATAGAAATAAGCAATCTCGTTTATTTCCATTCCGCCCTTTATAAAAATAATAGGGTTGGTACAGTATTTTTTATCGTAACCTAAATCAAGGTAATAATTTACAGCTATTTTGGCTATTGCTCTAAAAAAATCACTTCCGCCAAAGCTGATGTCGCCAACCTCGTTAGAAAGTTTATTCTGTATATGGTATTTCTCCTTGCTAGGTGGTTTTATATATTCTGAATAAGATACTTTGAATTTTTTCTCTAATTCTTTTTGTTTTCTATTTTTCGTCTTTTCGAAATTTTCTTCATTTTCATGCAAAATAATTTTCTCTTCTGCAATGTGATAAGTAAGCTCATTATATGGCCTCAATTTCTTTCCGACGTATCTTATTTCGCCATCTTTCGAAATAAGAGGAAGCTTTACACTTACATTATTATTTCTCTGCCTGCTAATACCTAAGTGGTGAGTAAACATGCCAATCTGTTGCTCAAGTTCCTTATCTATAGTATTTCCAAAACCTTCATTACATGGTTTGCATAGAAGTCTATACGACGAAAGACGACCTCCTAAGGAATTATGTATAATATGTTCTTTAGACGAGTTTCCAAAATTTAATGGCTTATTACAACTGTAGCATTCATGTTTTTCTTCTTCCGTGGGCATAGAGATTAATAATGTGATAAACTGATTATTTTAAATAGCTGGGTACTAAATGCACCCAGCTGTGTTTCAACTTTAGTAATTATGCAGATTGCTTTTTCTCAATTGTAGAAACCTTAAGTAGCTCAGCCACATCAAGGTTGTCGTCATTCCATATCGGCGCATCTGAATTCCAATATAATCGATGAAGCGTATTATTTAGCGTAGTTTGCCCTTTGGAATAAGCACCTTTTTTAGTGAATAATCCTATGCGTTCATTTTTTTTAACCGATAATTTTGGAAATCTGAAATAATGCAGCATTATGTTAGATTTCTTTCCATTATTATATGTTGTATCTGTAATCGCATAGTCAAAAAGGTTAATATCAGCAGTTGCTCTAAGCATTACATATTCATTTTTGGCGTCTCCATGCCCTTTTATTGATAGTATTTCTAAACTCATTTTTGTGTTTTTATATTTAATAATTTTTAAGCCCTCAGGCATTGTAATAGGCAGATAAGAATTTATCTGCCTAAAATTTCAGCTTTTAATTTAATGCTGGTAATAATCTCATTGTTTTAGCTTCTTCAACTTGATGTGGCTTGGGCTTAGTTGTGGAACCGATGGACTGATCGATTACTTACAGCAGCAGGAAGATAGTGGCCACAGTTGGGTGGTGTATGATACGGATAATCCGATTAATTCAAAATACGACCTGCACTGCTTTGCGGATGAAAGCGAAGCACTTGGTTTTGCTAAAAATTACCAGCAGATATGGAACTGGCATGAGGCATTACCTATTAGCGCCATGATTTACGATCTGAAAGAACTGAACCAATCAGGAAAAATTGACCTAAATAATTATAGAAAATCAATAAAAAAAGGAAAAGCTATGAATTTGAACAATTTGGAAAATCTCAAGGAAGAGATGAAAAATCTGGGCTTCAGAGATAAGCTCATTGAAAAAATGGAAGAGCATATGATAAAAAATGTTCCCGAATTTACACTGCACGATACTGTGCAGGCTACCAAGGGACAGGTTGACCTCGCATTGCACTTTAAGCAGTCAGGACAATCAGATTTTTACTATTTCAATAAGTTTACGGTTAGCCATAACCAGGGAAAGCCATTGGAAGAGGGACAGCAGTACATGGTCATTACCAAAAATGAAGAAGGAAAAAATATTGTTAAGAAACATGAAAATGTGAGTGATGCACTTGCTTTCTTTAAAGAGCAAAAAGGGAACAGTGAACTTGCTGTAGGAAAGGATGCCGCCAATAAGGTAATGGTAGCCAGCATGGAAAATGGTAAGGTAAATTATGTGGCAAAGGAGTTTAACCGCACCTATTATGCAAGCCCTGTAAACCAGACTATTTGGCTAGAGCGAGGAAAGGGCTTTACCGCTGAACAGGCTGCCAATTTGATACAAGGGCGTTCGGTTTATCGTGATGACATGATGAACATGGGTGGAGAGACCTATAAGGCTTGGATTAAACTGGATTTTGATAAGGGTAAAGACCGTTTTCAAAATTACACCATTAACCAGTACCACGATCCGTCTTATGGTTTCGATATCAATAAGGTGTTGGATAAATTCAACATCAAAGAGTTGGAAGATCCTGCTAAAAGGGTATTGCTTGAAGCCTCGTTAAGGAATGGGAACAGGCCGCTGGTAACCGTACAAAAGGAAGGTCAGGAAGTTAAGGTGTTTTTGGAAGCAGTACCGCGTTACAGCCAGCTGAATATGTATGCGGAGAATGGCAGACCAGAAAAAAGGGAACAGTTTTTGAAAGAGACTGCGCTTTCAAGTAAACAGGAAAACACTAAGGGCAAGGAAAAGGAATTGAGCGAAAGCCAAGGTGTTAAGAGATAATTTAATACCTTAGTTTGTTATACTTATAGATTTAATAAATGTAAATAAAGGAATTGTCGAAAGGCAATTCAAAACCTTAAAATTTAATTTAAAATAGCATGGAAAAATTCACAGAGTTAAAGGCGCTGATTGAATCAGCAGAAGCAGATGCCACTGCATTTTTTGAAAAGAATAATAAAGCAGCTGGAACAAGGTTAAGAAATGCGTTACAGCAAACAAAAGTTTTGGCGCAGGATATCCGAAATGAAGTTACCGCCAAAAAGAACGAAAAATAAACAGCAACGCTGTTTTGGGTAAATGCCTGACTGGAAACGGTCAGGCATTTTTTATAGATCATAAAAATAGAATTTACAGTTTTTGCTCATTAATAATTAAGTCAATCCACTCGTCATCAGGGTATCTACTTAAATCAACATCGGGCAGAATACCTTTGTTGTCAATTGGCTTAATATCGGTGTAAAATGCCTTCGATGTTGGACGCATATAGTTATACCCTGCACAGGATAGTTTTTCTGATGAAAATAATTCACTATAATCCAAGGTGCCAGAAGTATGCCGTCCATAGATTTTCACTTTGCTGCTGTGTTTGGCAAGCAGTAAAAAATACTCTGTACTACTGCCGCAGTTTTCGTTTGTGATTATGGAGACCTTTTGGGGATAGTCGTAAATTTCACGCATTTTAGCACGAAGTGAATCTTTTTGTACAAATCCACCAATATTGGTAATTAATTTTGGTAGCATCATTTTATGATACGTTGAGCCCGCATCTGCAGCTATCTGGTATTTGCCGATTATGCTTGGTGTAGCATAAACAAAATCTCCTGGGATAGCAAAAGGCTTATCATAAATCATTCTAATTAGAGATAAAAAGGAACCGTTTCCACCAGCATTATTTCTTAGATCAATTATTAGATGCTTTGTTTTACTATCTAAAATTTCGGGTATGATTTTATTTACGATCAATGAATCAAATTTTTTCTCCTTGATATTAAATGCCGGAATACCTAAATAGTATGAGCCCTTTCCAATTGGTTGATAAGTAAACGCATCGTTGCTTGTTCCAAGTTTATTTTGGCGAGACTTTTTTTCTATTCCCTTCTCAACTTTCTGCCAAATGCCATCAGGCTCAATGATAAGCTGACCTAATCTTCGTCCTCGCAGAAGATACGTTGTTAGCCAGCCCGAATACTTTCTAATTTTAAACTCGTTCTCATTCCCGATAAGGGCGAAATGTACATTTCCTAAATGACCATAGCTTTCTGTGGTTTTCAAGATATATGCATTGTAGGTAGATTTATCTTCCTTTATGATCTTAACCGTTAAGGAATCGCCCACCTTGCGCCATATTCCAGTCAGATCATCCTGCCGGGTTTTGTTTAGATTTTTATCATTTAGAGGTATTTGTTTTGGACTGGTTTTATTGTCAACGAAGATGATATGGTTATCCTTAAAAAAGCTCAGGTATTTTTCTATTATATAAAAGCAGCCTTCCCTTACTGTAGTTTTGGATGCATCATCAATAACATTTTTTTTAATCAGAATGTAAGCCGGATGCTTGCCCATATTGGTTTTATGGTTATAGCCTGGATAATTGGTTTCTATATCTGTGATGATTTCTTTCAGATTTAATGAACAGCTACAATCATCACGTTCCTGAGCAAATGCTGAAAGTGAGATCATTAATAAAAAAAACAACATTTTAAATTTCATTTACATAGCTTTTACTAATAGATGTTCATTCATTCAAAAAGGTTGCACGTTTCCTATTTTTTTATTGGTTAGCAGTTTCTTTCAAAGAGTTTTTACTTGATAGATTTTAATATTACAGCGGTAAAACCGCTTTGCTCGTACCTCGCTTCAGCCGATTTCCCGCATTTATGCAACAATGGCTTCGTTCCTCGCCAACGTCGCGCTGTCTTATACCTCATATCAGCATTCATCTTCCACAAACTTTTGGAAAGATCAGGGTAAAAATTCCACCTAGGCTTTTTGTTGCAAAATTTCTGAACAAGCCCTTTGACGTCAAGGCCAGGCCCTACGGGTTTGCTGAAAAAAAATCTTCCTCACTCGCTGCGCTCGGAGCGTATTTTTTTTCGCAAAGCCTTGCCTTACAAAGGGCTTGTGTCAGGAGCGGTGGTTTAACAAAAAGCCAGGAGGCCCTGCCGACTGGATTTATAAAAAAGATAGCCACATGATAGCAACAAAGGACCGAAGCCCACCCACCCAAAGCGTTACAGCAAACAGCGATCGCCTAAACAGGACTGCCCCAATAGGGGAAATTATTCAAATCATTATCAATAAAAATTTAAAATCAAAAGTTATGAAAACTGCACAATTAAACGGTTCAGCCGTAAATGGAAAATTAGAAGTTAAAACTACTCAACCTGTAAACAATGGTACAGCAAATAGGATAGAGACAAAAGCCGAAGAGGTTAAGGACATTGCACAATCAATCGATTTGAAAAATGTGGAACAGGTAAAACCCGAAGCAGAAGCGCCAAAATCAGAGCAACAAAAAGTTGAACCTACCAAAATCGAAATCAAGGAACAGTTGAAAGAAGAAAAACCCGCCCTTAATTTAGAAAAAACCATCAAGTTGGCATTGGACTTAAACCGCCGTATCAATCAGAGAGGTAAATTATTGGAAACGATAAACACCTTGGAAGCCTTTGAGGTTGCGCAAAAAGATGATGCAGATGAAACGGATACGAATTTTTTCCAAGGCTGTACTCTTACTCTTGAAGATGATAAGGGGAGAGAATTTACTACTAAAAACCCTTTCATTATTAGTGAAGTAGCAAGTAGGGTAAATGCTTTATGCGTTAACAAATTAGCCGAAATCGAGGGAGAGATTTTTATTCCTGCTTAATTCAAATTACGCCCTTTGCATTTTGCAGAGGGCGTTTATTCATTCATCAAATTTTAAAAAAATGAGATACGAAACTATATTTATTATGGCTCGGGTGGCAGTTCATGCCGATCATACAAATTTGGGTGACATTGTACATGAGATAGAGACCCAATCAAAATTAACATTAAGCGATACCGCAAATATTAACATTCTAGAAACCGAAATTTTGGTATCACGAGTGCGGAACATTAAAAATATTAACCATGGCACACAACCTAAATTATAATAGCAAGACTGAGAAACATAGTTTTTTTTCGGTCAAAGAAAAAGCCTGGCATGGATTGGGGCAGATCATAACCGATTACCCAACAAGTGCGGAAGCGATAAAACATGCAGGACTAGATTATCTGGTAGCAAAAAGAAGCTTGATTACTTTTTCTGAATACATCGACCAACAGGGATTACCAAATAGTATTCCTGATATCGAAGTAGATAATTTTTATGCAAATGTAAGAACCGATACTAACGAAGTTTTAGGCGTTGTCGGTAAGGATTACAATATTGTACAAAACGTAGATGCATTTGCCTTTTTTGATAATATAGTTGGCGGAAAGGATGGGGTTTTATATGAAACTGCAGGGGCTTTGGGCAAAGGAGAGCGTATTTTTATTACTGCAAAACTGCCCGATTATATCCGTGTAGGTAGGACAGATTGCATTGAAAAATATTTGTTTCTTACTTCTTCTCACGATGGATTTGGTAGTATAACTGCATCATTTACACCGGTTAGAGTTTGCTGCCAAAATACCTTAAATGCTGCACTAAAAAACCATACCAATTCGATTAAGATACGTCACACCGCAAGCGCACAGGAAAGGCTAAAACAGGCGCACCAACTTTTAGGAATTACCAACCAATTGGCTAACGAATTAGAAGACGTTTTTAACCATTGGTCGAAAGTTAGGATTACGGATAGGCAGGTTAAAAGATTGGTTCAGTTGGCAATGGCTCCAAATATAGAAACTTTAAATAACCTTAAAACCAATAAACAGGATGATTTTTCAAGTGCATATACCAATATAGTAAATAATGTTTTGGAATATGCGTTAACAAGTCCGAACCAGCAGGAAGTTAGTACCAAAGGAACAGTATTTGGTGCATACAATGCGGTTACAGGTTATTTTCAGAATGTAAGAAATTATAAAGACGATGAAAGTAAATTCAAATCCATCATGTACGGAACTGGTTTACAAAGAAGTCAAACCGCATTTGATTTATGTAGTAACTTTGCTAAAAATGGCGTGGAAGCGTTAAATTAAGCTGTATAGTAAATAAATGCCCACTTCATTAATCAAATGGAGAGAGCATCTTTTTGTCGGCGCCTTAAGTGCTTTGAATGTTTTTAAAAGTGATTTTTTATAGGTTATTGTAAGGTTCATTAAGGTAATTACCCTATGTTTAATTGTAATTGAATCACTTGGTTGGTTATGTTATATTTGCTATTATAACCAAATACCAATAATCATCAATGTGTGCAATAAAAAAGGGAGCAGATTTCGAAAGACTTGCTAAATTATTTTTAGAGAAAATTTTAGAAGAATTGGGCTATGAATTAGTTAGGTCTAGGAATCAGAATTCTGGTACTCAAGATGGTTATGACAATTCCGTTGTTGTGGTTGATAAGTATTTTCGGCACCATTGTATTTATGTTGAGTGCAAGGATTATTCTTCACAGCTAAACCATGCTGATGCAATGGAGAAAATTCCACATATTATTTCTACCCATAAAAAAATTGACCTCCTACTGTTTATATCGCCTTATAAGGATTTTTCCAATCCTAACGAAGATTTAAAACTAGCGGGATTTTATGAATTGCTCTCGGACACCTGCCCAGTAGAATTTCTTACGCCTAATGCTTTTGTAAAAGAGTACTTCTCCTTATATCCAGAACTCTATCAACCGATTTACAAAATTGAGCCTGAACCAGTTGACAATGAACGAAGGAAACATTTATTAGGTAAGTTCGAGAAGTTGCTCTTTTCTGATAAAAATCTTAAAAAGATCACTATTGATGAATCTCACAGAAAACTCTATATTGGCGATCTTACCAAAAATCCCTATCACATCCAAAGAACATTGAGGTCAGAAAGCGATGAAGATATTTATGGATGGGGAGAAAGTGATCGAAAATTTTTGATAGATATCTTGCCTTCTTCTAAATGGGGTGTGGTACTGTTGGGAAACCCAGGTTATGGGAAGACCAGCGAGCTGAAGAATTTTGCAATTGAATTGTGGGAAACTAGGGATTTACTAATGCATATTCCAAAATATGAAAGGCTGAGAGATTTTAATTCTGGAATGACAATTGAAAGCCTTTTACCTGAGAATTATCAGAATATTGGTTCATTAGTAGTTATTTTGGACGGTATCGATGAAATTTATGATATATCTGATTTTACTAATAAGCTAAGGAGATTTTCCTCGGAAAAACGACAGTTTTTAGATGCAGGCTCGATTAAGTTTGTAGTTAGTTGCAGGACAAATATTTACCTAAAATACATCAAGGTAATAGAAAATCTTGAGCCATATTTCCTAAACGGAGTGTCAGAGGGTGGGGCAGTACGCTTTTTGCATAACAAATTTAATATCGATCTTGTCGGACGAAAAGAATTCGATTTTTGGCAGTTCAGAGATATCATCCAAAATCCATTTTATCTAGAAATGATTGGTAAGAGCCTTATCGTTAATCCTGATCTTGCCATCTCAAGGCCAAAGCTTATCGATTCCTACATTGATCTACGACTAGAAGAGGATTTTAAAGATAAAAATAGAAACGATGTAACGTTTAACAAGTCGGAACAACTTCAAATTGCAAATGAGTTAGCGATAGCCATGGAAGTGATGCAACGCTCTGAACTAAAGGAAAGCGAAGTTAGAACTATTCTCCGAGATGGGAGAGACTGCTCTAAAAATCCCTTTTTGGAACAAAGCTCTTCAGGTAGCTGGAGTTTCGAGCATAAGAACATACAGGAATTCCTAACCGCTCGCAGCCTATCTTTGTTAGATTTCCAGAGCATCATAGAACTTATCAATATTGGCGATGGCATTAACAAGGTTCATCCGAGCTGGTTTAACGTGATTTCTTTCCTACTGAACATGTCTTTCGATGATTCGATCTATTCAAAGCTAGTTGACTGGTTAGTGAAACATGATCTTGAACTTGTATTTTCCGCCGACCCGGGTAGCATTCCAGAAAACATCAAAAATAGTGCGCTTCAAACTATATTCCAGTCCACTACGATAGACCAAAGCCTATGGCTTTCAAACCTATCAGCTATTGCAACTTTAGGTAATACAGAAGCAAATGTGCAATATCTTTTTGACAAGCTTGGTGATTCTTCCTTGCACATAAGGCCAAGAATGTCCGCTTCATCTTTGCTCAGAGAAATGCCATTAGCTGAATACTATCCTCAAAGACTTGAAGTTGTTTGCAAACAACTGGTACAGGAGTTTATAGCCAGTCCGGTAGAAATGCTCTACCTGATGGAAGATGTTCTGAAACTTGTTCTGGGTACACCAGGTTCCCATAAGTCGACGGTTGCGACTTTTATAATTACCGAACTAAGAGAATTTGATCAACGAGAAATTGTCAGGCCGATATTGGACAGCATTAATGAAAAAGATCTTTTTCAATACATAGATTATGTATTGGATATTTTGAGCAAGTCGATTAAGGAAAAGGCATGGAATCATCGTTCAAAATATGGATCACTAGTTTCTACCAAAGAAAGAATATTCAATCTTTTCTGTAAGGTGAAAGATCCAGCATTACTAATGCGAATTTTCCACTATCTTATTGAAAGGCATGAAAATTACGAACTTAGGGAAAAGCAAATAAGTGCGTTTTATGTTCATATTACTAATGTGTTTAAACTTCATATTGATGAAATTAAGGATGAGTTGTTAGATGTAATAACTGGTGCAGTCCTAAGGGATAAAGTCCGACATTTCGAGGACAATTTGCTTGTAAACTTGGTAAAAGTATGTCAACTGGACGAGTTTATCGCAAACCGCTTACTTGTCCATGCTCAACAATATTCTACTATAGCTCATTTTGTTTCGGCTATTTTAAATGATGATATTATTAATATGATCATAATTGCTTATAATTCAGGAAAGCTAGAAAAAAATTTCATCAACTCAATCCGAAATATTACAAGTTATGATGATATTGATCTAGGCATTCAATTTCAATCACTCATCCAGAAGAAAACTTCCCATCATTTTGAGAGATTATTCGATAAGGCGGATCGAGAAAATAATATTGCATATAATCTAAGTAGGGAACAGGCGGATTTCGATATGAAATTTGACAAGCAAGGCCTTAAGGCAGATATGGAAAAGATCTATGAGCACTTTGGCGTCCAGGCTCTATCCAATAAAAGGATGGAAGCCTTTAGCAAGCTTTATTATGAGAGGGATGATTTACGTAGAAGTATTAATGCTTACTCCAAACAGTTTTTAAGTGAAATAATCTACAAAAGCTACAAAGTTGGAAATGGCTTACATAAGAGTAGCTTATTGACAGTCTTAAACGAAAATGAACTCGAACGTATCGAGGATATTCAAATTAGTCTTCCTGCAAACGATAGAAACAGGGTCGTGGTGAGCGATCAACAAAGGCAGGAGATCGAAACATGGTGTCAAAGTAACCAGCAAAGAGCTTTGGACTTCTATAACGGTTCTCCCGATGATGAGAGAAATACTGGCAAACATACCGCTAGGTTAATTTTTGGTTTTCAGAAGTATTTTAAGTTCAATACGGTGAATCCAGAGCTATTGCTTAAGATGATTTGGGACAGTGCCGACCATGAAAAGCTGAATCTGGATTACATGGATGGGGTCGTACCTGAAAAAACAATAGAACAATACCTATTGTCGATTTTAGAAGATGATAGCCTATCAGTCTCTGAGCAGTTTTTTGTTTATCAGTATATGAAGGATAACGAGCTTAAAGTTCCAGCTTACGAGGGCAGGCTTAAACGAGAAACAATTTCGGAACTGATCATTGGCAACAGTTATTATCCAAGGGAAATAATTAAAATGTTTTTTGAAAATGATGTGCCGTTTTTGAAGTTACTTATACAACAATTTGGTCTAGATAATCGATATTCTCATTTTATACTATTTTTACTCGATCAGTTGAAAAAAAATGCGTATTCTGAATACGTAGAGCTATTTATTTCAACTAACTATTCTACTCTAATTGTAGAAGGAGTAATAGATGAAGCAGCCATTATTTCCATGCTCATTAAAAGCAACAGCAAGTTTGCCTTCGAGTTGGTGTATCAAAAGATGCAAACAGAAGCGGAGTTTAGCGAGCCGATTATAAGTGGTTATGGTAAATCTTGGGAATCCTACTCCAATAAAGAGGCTGTTCCGGTACTTCTTGACATTATCGATGCTCATATTTCTGGGTTAAATGGTAAAGGTATTTATGATCGTACTACAACCTCAGCGATCCGGATGGCCACCGAAGCTTTGCTTTCAATAGCGAAGGCTCATGATGAAGTATTATGTTTATCCATTCTTACAGACTTTTTGTCTAGGGAATTTATAGGAAATCATGATGATGATATTTTCTACTTAAACGGATTTAAGCGAGATATCGACAATGTGATATCTATGCATCGCTCTAAGCCCTATAAACTGGCACAAGCCGTAGAATTGTTGCAGAAACATAAATATGATCTAATCTAGAAAGTATATCAATCAATACTAGATAATCAAAAGTCTTTTACTCATCCATGAATTTGGATATTTGAAAGATTGTGGGTTATGGAAGTTGGATAAGCCAATGTCAATTGACCCCATCTTGCCAAAATCAAGCAACCTATAACAGGTTAAAAATAAGAAATCACATTATATGTAATATTGGCAAATGAGGGTCAACCAACTCTAGCTTATGTAGATAGTTGGAAAATCCAAAGAGGATTGACCCAAGCTCGACAAAATTCAAACTATCCATAATCCTCTGATTTCTAGCTGATTTTAAGGCGAACTGAAATTGGCGAATAAAGGTCAAATAATTTGGTTTGTGCATTTACCTACATAGACAGTAGATACCTTTACCGAAAGGTTCAATTTTCACATTGCAGACCAACGTTCCTATGATTTGACAATATGGAGGGAACTCGCTAGATTAGGCATAAATTGACGATCCGATGAGTAGGCCCAAAAAGAGTTTTAAACAAAGATTTATATTATACTTGGAAAAAAAACTTCCGGCTTGGAAGGCCAAAAACTTTCCAAAAACACCTGCGGAAAATCCCTTTCATCTTTCCGACCTGAGTGCCAAGTCCGATGCTGAAAAGTCGAAGGATTACCTTAGTGCGCTCAGATGGGCAACAGAGAACCCTGATGTACTCAATATCGCGCTCACCGGAGCTTATGGTTCTGGAAAAAGCAGTATACTTCGGGCATTCAAGGAGAAATATGAGGATTACAATTACCTGCCAATTTCCCTGGCTTCTTTCCGTGATGGGATTGAAGAACAGTACGAAAAGGACGGTGTTGCCCATTACCGGTTCAAGAAGCCTACAGAAACTGAACGCGTCGAACAGCATAGGCTGGTTGAACTCAGCATCCTCCAGCAGATATTTTACCGTGAAACAGATGAGCTCCTGCCGGAGTCGAGGTTTAAGCGCATTAAGAAATTTGAAATGCGCAAACACTGGAAAAAGCCTGTTTTTATAATCCTTTGGGGGCTTTGCCTTTATTATGTTTCCAATCGAGCTTTCCGTGAGGAGTTTTACAACTGGAAATCCATGGAGTTGTGGGAAGAAGCGCTACTGTTTATCATCAGCGCGGCCTTTTTTCTATATGGCACCTTCCTACTGCTCATAGAGACCATGAAAATTCTGGCTTCCGCTAAATTCAGCAAAATAAACCTTACTGGTGGGCAGATTGAGATGAGCAACGACATTTCCAATAGCATACTAAATAAACATCTTGATGAAATCTTGTATTTCTTCCAGGTGCAGAACTATAATGTTGTCATTTTGGAAGACCTAGATAGGTTTAATGATCCGGAGATCTTTACCAAACTTCGTGAACTTAACCTTCTGCTCAACAACTCGGCTCAGGTTGGTCGACGTATTGTTTTTATCTATGCTGTAAGGGACGATATTTTTCGAGAGAACAATCGGACCAAATTTTTCGATTTTATCTTACCAGTACTACCTGCGATAAACCATTCCAATTCCATAAATGTGTTGACCGATAGCCTGGAAGAAGCCGGCCTGAAAGATCTTTTACAAAAAAAGTTTCTTTATGATATTTCGTTATACATTAGCGACATGCGGATTCTTAAAAATATTTTTAATGAATTTATGCTCTACAGAAAGCAACTCACCGGTAGCAGTTTCAATTCAAATGAACTAATGGGCATGATTGTCTATAAAAACATCTATCCCCAGGATTTCGCGGCCCTGCATGTTCAGGAAGGCATGGTTTATTCCGTGATGTCGGAAAAGGCAAAATTTACCGAGAAAATTTCTGAAGACTTATCCGAACGTTTGGCAAAAGCAAAAGAGGAACTTGAACTTCTTCAGGGCACTATTGCAAACGGGATAAAGGAGCTTCGGATGCTTTATATTCAGCATTTTGTAAACCAGACTAATGCGAAGGTTACCATGATAAATGTGAACGGAAACGCACTGCTTGCTGCGATGAACAGTGATGAAAATTTCAAGGCTATGCAAAATGCCTCCAGAATTCCATACAGCTACTTGCCGTCTTATGGCAGTGAAACCAACGCCAATGGGATTTCTTTTGCAGAGCTTGAGCGTCAGGTCGATCCAGTAAACAAATATGAAAAACGTGCCCAGCATATAACGGAATCAAAAGCCAATGCTGAAAAAAGCCTTCAAAAAGAAATCAGTGAACTTACGCGAAAAATTCAGTTTATCTCGATCCGTCCATTTAAAATGCTGCTGGCAGAAAACAAATCCGCTGCAGGACACTTGGATGAAAAATTTAGAAAAGAGAAACTGCTTGTTTATTTACTCCGAGGAGGATACCTGAATGAGCTCTATGAGCATTACATGTCTTACTTTTATCCAAAAAGCCTTACTGACTCAGATATGGTTTTCCTGCGTGCCGTGCGTAACCAGGAAGCGCTGGAATATAATTATCAGCTCAACAATATTGAGGCATTAATGCACCGCTTGGAGCCGGAAGACTTCATTCTGGAAGAGCTTTTAAATTTTTCCCTCATTGAATACCTGTTTGCACATAAATCCAGCTATCCGAAATTTATCAAAATCCTATATGCCCAGCTATGCAACGCATCGGCAACAAGCCTTAAATTTCTAAAGGATTATCTTGCAATTACCACACATTTTGATTACTTCATTCAGATGCTTTATTTGAATTGGAAAGGTGTTTGGGTCTATATCAGAAATGAAACCAGCATTCCTGATGAAATCAAACGTCAAATCCTCGCATCTATAATCAATACCGCTACACTTGAACAGATGGAAAACATTGATGAAGATTATGCTTTTTCTAATTACATTATGTGGATGCCGGAATTTTTAACCTATATGGATGAACATGCTGATCAACAAAAAGTGTTAAAGGTAATTGACCATTTTGAAATAGTGTTTGGTGAACTGGATGACAACCAGGTGAGTTCGCCAATGTTCGATGCGGTCTATACTGGGAATCATTATCAGATAAATGAACATATGATAAGCCTGATTGCGAGGAAAAAGGGTAGCGGACAGATCGATCCTGATGACTTGGGTATGGCAAACTTTACGACCGTCATTGCCTCAAAAGCTGAGAACCTAATCTCATACCTCAAATCGAATATCGAAAAATATTTATTACGGGTTGGCCTAAAGCTTCCAAATAACACCAAAGAATCGGAGGACATTGTGTTGTACTGGTTGGGCGAGGATATTGTTATCGATCAAAAGTTAAAAATCATTGACTCGCAAGAAGTCCAGCTTTCTGAATTTACAAAAGTTGAGCAAACTTTATGGAGGCAAATCCTGAATGATAATAAGATCAAGCCGACCTGGGAAAATGTTCTGACTTATTTTGAAACTATAAACCAGGTCGATGAGGACTTACTGGCCTTTTTAAACCATGAAGATAATTATAAGGTACTCGCTACAGAAAAACTCCACAACGAGGCTTTTGCGATCATCCTCATTAAAAGCAGGCTTTCAGATACGGCCTTTGACAAACTCATTCTTGCCATCGCAGAGCCGATTGATGGAGAACCTATGTTTTCATCCTTATCAGGTGATAAGATAAATAAGCTTATCCGACAGGGTACCATTAGGCTTTCTGAATATAACTTTAACGGGGTAAAAGCAAATCACCGTGAGTTGATACCTGCTTTGGTAGAAAAAAGCCTCAGCGAGTTTTTTGATGATTCATTGCTCTACGATCTTGAAACCAAGGATTATCTTGTCCTGATGGATAGCGGTATTTCTACGGCGGAAAAAAGAAGGCTGGCGGATGGAGTTCCATATACCGCAATACAACAAAACACCCCACTTGCCTCACATGTAATTAATCATTTTGTATCTTCTCCATACGTTTCAAGGTCATACGAAGTCATTGAAGCGCTACTTGTCCAGGATGTTCTACAAGAACAAAAGGTGATATTGTTTGAAAAACACCTACAAGATTTCAATGCGTCAGAAGACAGAGCCCTGCTGACTAAGATTGGCGATAAATTCGAGGAAATAAATGACCATTCCAAAACGCCATTCATACCAAAAAATCCTCTAAACCGGTCTATTTTAGAAAAGCTTCAGAATTTGGGGATTATACGGATTTTCCCAGAAAATCGAAACCATTATCAGGTATTTCATTAAGTTATTCTGAGAATGTCAGACAATTGCCAAATTTTGATCATTATCTAGAATGTATACTTGCCTGTTTTGGATAATAAATTTTTTTTAACATCTTGATAACCACTAATGGTAATGTAAGTATTTTTAAACCTAGATTCGCAAGGCTATATTGGAAAAAATGCTTGTTTTTCATAACAGGTATGACCACCACAGCTTTGATTAGTCGTTTAAAGTTAATAATGCCATAACTCTACCAGTAAAAACAAGCTACCAACGTGCTATAGAATACACAGAAGTTAAACTCAAACTATGTCAACAGCTTTTATAAGTTATGGCGGGCCAGATGAAGATTTTGCAGCGCGCCTCAACAAAACATTAAATGATTCTGGGATAAAAACTTTTTTTTTCCCAATTCATGCAAAACCTGGGGAAAAACTACACCATCTTATGCGTGATGGGATCAATAAGTATGACAAAATTGTATTTATTTGCTCGCAATATGCTTTAAGCCGCCCAGGTGTATTAAATGAGCTAGAAGAAGCGCTTCAAAGAGAAGCAAGGGAGGGTGGCGAACAAATTTTAATACCTATAAATCTTGATAATTACGTTTTTACTGGATGGGATCCGAAAAGACCCGGATTAAAACAGGCAATATTGGACAGAGTAGTGGGGAATTTTGTTGATCTTGACAACGATAAATATATTAATTCGTCGAGAAAGTTGGTCGCAGCGCTAGATGGCTTGATAGAAAACAGTTTCATAAGCTGGAATACTACCCTAGATTTGAATGATACAGGAAGTAAATGTGTCGTTAATATCGAGAGAAGATTCATTACCTATTTAGAACGAGATCAAGTTGTCTACCATGGCCTCAATTCGACAGGATCCATCAAACCAATATCTACAAGTTTTGGCAAAATAGATAAAATCGTTACTGAAGGTGGTAATAAGGCTGTCTATGTGAAGTTTGACAATCCGTTGCCAGTTAATGTGGAAATAACTCACTCATTAGTTATAGAACATATTAATGCCTTTACAGAGTCATGTGAGAGTTATTCAAATCACGGATTATCCGATTTTGAGGACTTTTCTATCATTGTAAATTTCCCTTCAAAACGTTTAGTCAAAGACGCTTATTTAAAATTAACATACAATGGAAAGGTTACGATCAATCGTGATCATATTCACATAAATACTGACAAATCACAAGTTAAATTATTTGTTAAAAAACCATTAATTGGAGCTTATTATACGTTGGAATGGGTCTGGTAATCTATAATGTTTGGTCTACCAATGCGCAAAGAAACTAAATAAATTCAGTGTTGGGTTCTACCGCATAGTTCCCGTGCAGGAAACTTATGAACTCCTCCACGCATATACCAATCAGAGCCACCAACTCGAATCGGAAAGCATCGTCTTTGGTGTTAAAATAGGTGATAATTTCCTCTCCCAACCGTTCCATATCAGTAAAAAGGACACGACTGAGTTGTTGGAGATAGGGAAACATAGGATAGTCCAATAAGCCAAGATTCAACAGGTCTGGCAATAAACTTTCATCTCTTTTATAACTGCTCCTGTTAATTCTGATCTGCGGGATACCTGAAGAAAAAGTGATCAGTGGTTCCTTTCCGTCATGGATAATTGCATCGCGGATTGTCTTGATATCCTGCAGAGAAGTCTCCATGCTCAATAGTTGTTTCACCACTGGTTCAGTAAATATTTCGGCCGCCCGGCTTTCACTGCTTCTTATATACTTAAGAAGTGCATTTAGTGATTCCGTACTTATGTTACGTTGCGGGAGAAATCTTTTGTCAGCCACAACTCTTGCGAAGACAGCCATGTGGTCATAAATACACCGTATATTAGTGACGTAATGTTCTACCAGATTGCCTAAGTAAAGACCTTTTAACCCTGATTCCATCTGTGCATTATCTATGACGTGTTTCATTTGGTGATATCCGATGATTAGGTTGTGTATGTCGTTCTGGAAGGCTTCGTTAGCTGCCCTCACTTCTCCGTATTTACGCTTAACTTCGTTAGGATATTCAACGGTAAATTCGCCGGTATTTGCAAAATTCCGCATAACCCAGGTTTCCATCGCACATAGAAGGTAAGAACCCAAACAGGTTGGATCATCCTTATAACTCTCATGGGTAACAAGTGCTGTGCCTTTAATAAATAAACTAGCCATAATATTAATGATTAAGAAAAACGAGCACATAAAGTTAATTATACAAATTTGGCAGGAATATAATGTGAAATGTACAACTGACTGAAATCAAGCAATTTTTTATTTTGAGGAAATTTGAATTTTATGTTATATGTAAATATACTGGAAGATAGTGTGTTTTTCTGAGGAGATAGTTAACTTTAATAAATAAAAAATTGTGACAGAAAATCTGTTTTACCTAGATCTAAAGCTGTCTTAATCTATGTTATTTTTCTTAATATAATTAGACCAGGTAATAATTCCTGCTTCTGATATAGCTCTGGTCTCTCTATAGTATTTCACATTAGCCAAAGAAATATTTTCTGAATTTCCGGTATTCAATGGTTTTCTGTCATAAAAACAATCAGATATCTCGAACTCTATTGCCTTTTCTAAAATGAATTCCTTATCAACTACACTTGGTTTGATGATTATGTTATATGTCTGAAATTCGTTTCCTACGCTGGGATAGAGTATACAGTCATAATTATAATCCGGATTTCCATCATTGATTTCGAAGATTTGTTCAGAAAATATAGCTGATATCATATAGTCAAACCTGTTCTTTATCCGTTTCGAGTACTCCCGTGAGAGTAGATTCAGATAATAATTCATATAATCCCTGAACAGGGTATTGTGAGTTTCCTGAATTTGCTTAATGGCACTGTTAGCAATTTCTACTTCTTTATTATTTGTAATAGCCCGCTCACAATGCACAATAGGATAGCAAGTAAAAGTCCGGTCTTTTCTTGGTTTCCAAACTCCGACAGTAACACGTTCACCTTTTTTTGGATGTATTTCTTTTAATGCCGTATCAATATCTTCGGCAACATAAAAAACTGTTGTGTTAGAGGTATTGCCCCTATTGTAATTACCGTAACGCTTCACGATGTCTAATCCTGGATATGTTAAAAAACGAGTTTCAGTAATACTGTCATTTGTCTGCGAAACACTTTTATTTACAACAAGCCTATAAACCTTATTTATACTTAATTGATTGGTTATGAGAACAACAAAATTAAAGGCATAAGAAAGATAATTTTTAAAATCAGTAATGTCTTTCGGAGTAAAAGAAGAATAATCTAGCAATGCAAGTTCTTTATCCAATTTTTTATAGAACAGAGACAGTCCTTTAAAAATTTCTTTTTCCGTTTCATCAATTTCTTGGCGCATATGGAGTTTATGAGATATACTTTGCTCCATGGTAGACGCAATGGTATCATTGTACAACTTATGTTCAGGAATTGGTGGAAGGTTTCTGAATTTTGTAAGCCGTTCACCAAACTCCTTCTCAAATGCGACGGCAGGTGAATCCCATAAATCTATTGCTTCCTGTATTGTTTCTCTTAGTTCATCAAGACTGGGTCTTTCTATCTTGCGGGCAAAGAGGTTGGTCTCCTGCTTCCGTTCATGAAATATCTCAGCAAAATCATAGGTGGCTTTATCTATGAGTTCGAATAGGAATGGCACTGTAAGTGACTGTCTTCCATAGCTAATCCTAAAGGTCGTTGATGTAACTCCGTGAAACACCTCGCCATTAATATCGTTTATATACACCAATCGGACTTTCACCATAAAATAGAAGTTGCTATTGTAAATATCAGGCTTTGATATTCCAAACTCAAAATTCATATGACTGGCATTCCCACCCATGAATTTCTCAATCCCTTCATGTTTCCAGTGTTCTATAATCGTCGGATATTTTTCCTGAAGTTCCATGCGTAAATATAAATGCTTTTAATTTCAAGAAATAAATGATCATGGCAAAACGCCCTTCTTTTCAAAAAATCCCATAAATCATTCTATTTTAAAAAAGCTTCAGGATCTGGGAATTATCCGGATTTTTCCGGAGAACAGAAACCATTATCAGGTATTTCATTAAATGATTATTATATTTCTAGGCCATCAAGCCATTGTTTACGGTCTGCAGGCACAATGATTTCAACCGTTTCAAATGCTATTTTGAGAATTTTCTGCAGTCCTAGTGAATCTGACCCCTCGACTGCATATATTTCTGATTCGATTTTAGAAAGCTCATCCCGTGATCCTACATAATAAGATTTAATGATGTCCAGAACCTGAGCCCTTACAAATGGAACCAAAGCATATTCTACAACACCTTTTGCAGTAATTAAATATTTTCTGAGAGCCGGAACGACATTAATTAGCTGACCTAACCTTTCAGTATTGATTTTAGTGAGATAAATAACACCTATTATACAGATTGTTTGCAGATTTTTCCGTCCCTGGTCACCAAAGTTGTTAGCTCTGTCTGTCAATATTTTAATAGAAATGGATTGACCGAGTATTTTTTTAGAGATTTCTAGCAACAGGCTGAACAGCACTTTATCAGATGCGTTTGGCATATAAGCTGTTATCATAGACAAATACCTATCACTCATTTGATTTTTATTTAATTTGTTGTCCATTTGGGCAGTCAAGACCATGATGAATAATGGTACAATGGCGAAAGATGTTGCGGTGTCCTCAGCCTCGGTCCATTCCTTACTCGGCTTATCGCTGAAAATCTTGGTTGTGTCCAAAGTCTTAAGCATTTCATGTTTCTGCTGTGGAGTGCCGCTTAGGTGACTGGAAACTGCGGAACTGTAAAGGTAGGTCTCAAATGCTTCATCAGGCTTGAAGTTGATCAAAGCAAAATGTGCGGAAGTACTACTTACCGTGAAGAGCATTTCTTGCGATCCGTTCTTTCGAGCCATGTCAAACGCTTTTAGCGACCAATGATAAGCTTTTTCCGGATTTTTTAATGCAGCTGATATATATGCCATCTGGGCTAGGATGTAGCTGTCGTTTTCAGATTTATAATGACTAGAAAAATCATGGAAATTAAACATCAGAAGACCTTGATAGGGTGCAAAATAGTCACTTCCTCCAGTTTGTGGTGGTCTTCCTTCATTTAGCATCCCAGCGAAATAGCCGGTTATATGTCCCGTTAATGAAAATAGCCTAATCCAGATCCCTCCGAAATTCTCTTTTCTTCCGTTGACAAGACGGGTTATTAAATTTTCTAATATCGAGAACATTTGAAAGTAATCGCTTCTCAACCAATGTGCGATAACTAGTTCACCTAAAAGTATAATATAGTCTAGCTCGGGATAATCAGTAATAGTAGCCGCTAATAACACCGCCTGCTCACAATAATTTACAGCCTCCTCTGGATTCACTTCAGAAACCGCACAGGCTGCAAAAATCAATGTATCTTTATAATCAACGTGCTGGTGCACAGAATAACCAATCGCATATCGAAACCATTCTATTTCCTTCTCATTGTTATTGAGATCCCTATAAATCTTTCCTAAATTCGCACTAAGCATAAACTTCGCATCCTCAGTTGTGAAAATAGTAAGATAGTGCTGGGTTACATTTTCCGAATGTTCCGTATCATGGAACCACAGTGATTCAATCTTGACTAATTCACGAACTATTAAAACAGCATAGTATTCATTTTTCATCTCAAGGAAGAATTCGAGCAATAAGTTTAGCTTTTCTATTTCCTGGCTACCTCGTGTGGAATTCGTGCTATTTTTTTCATGATCCAGTATTTTTTGACAAAAAACCGGAATAATAGTAATCCCAACTTCGCCGTCGAAGATATCAATCCCAACTGCTAACGCTTGCCGCGCGTGGGCTATCCAAGCTACTACATCTTGCTTAGATTCTAATTTGACTAAGGGCATCCAAACCAAATTTTCTAACCCATCATTTTGAAGATCAAAACTAAATTTTTGTCCAATTTCTTTTGAGTTTTCTAGTACATAACGGAGGTTGGTAAAATAATCTTCTAGGGGGATTTCCATAAAATGCATGGTCATCACCATCATTCGCATAACAACGCCCTCGGAAACCCCTCCATCAGGATGATCAAACAAGTTCTTAGTTTTTTCAAGAAGCACAGAAGTATCCTTGTCAATTAGCTTGTAAAGTCGAAGCTGCTCGTTTCTTATCAGTACCTGTAATCCAATATTCATTTCGCGTGGAAAATCTGTATCGGTCCAATAAAACATGTAACCCCATCCATATAGCATTTGCGCATGCTCTTTAGACTGGGTTGCTTGGTACATCTTTAATAGCACTATCCCAGCATTATTGAAGTCCTTGCCATTGACAAAAGCGAGTATTGCTCTTATCGCCGTGATTTGGTCAACCGTTTTGCTTGCAAGTATACTTTCTCCAATTGCAATCTGTACTTGGTTAACGACATCGCTGGTCAGATTCTGAAGACCAATGTCAACAATCAAAGGAGAGATTTCGAACTTCTGTTTCCCCTGTAATTGTATCCACAAATGCAGTAATGTCTGGAATTTTTCATTAGGATGATTGATCACCTTTGCAGCTCCGCTTACAGCTTTAATTTGATCAGGGCCAAATATCCAGCTAATCAGACTTAATCTGTATAATAATTCCCTTGCCTCTTCATCTACAATGTACTGCTTAATAGATAGCTGTACATCTTCAAGGATTCCTGCTGCGAATTCCTTATTCATTACAACCTCTAAAAGCTGGTCTCTTCCAGCTCCCCAGTTTATAGATTTTAAATGAATAATCATTGCCGTTATCATAAGAGGATTCCGATGCGCTCGTGCAGCGATGAACGGCACCATTCTCAGGAAGGAGGGTTCGGCACCACTATTTGCCAAATATTCGCTAATCTCTTCGTCATCAAACTCAAAGTCAATATAATTTGCTATACAATTGGAGGGGCAAGCCTGAGTGACTGAGAGGGGAAGATTGTGATTTGATGTAGTAATCAGTTTCACTTTGCCCTTCTGAATTGCGGTCGCTAAAAAACAGATCAGTTCATTCATTCCGGGTACTGCCCCATCAAGTTTGGGCAAGTCATTAAATACGATTAGGGTATTCTCCTGAAAGCCAGAGATGATTTGTTCGATCCAGGATTTTCTATTAGGTTGCATCGTCATTCCCGAAATGCCGCTTAAGAACAATTCCATCACCAGTGAGGCCGTTTTTAGATCAGCATGGTATTCGCGTAAATCAAGCCAGAAAATATTTGGAAAGCGGCGAGCGACCAAAGAGGCAAGTTGCGATTTGCCATTACCATTAATTCCCTGGAAGGAGATAAAAGAACACGTTCTGAACAAGTCAATAATGCCATCTACTTTTTTCGCTCGGAGAGAACCATTAGTGATTATTTCTGGAGGTACAATTGATAAATTATTTAGCCTGAAACTAACAACGGTATCTTTCTTCATCATCTCGATATCACTGAAGATATTAGTAATCGCGACGGCATGTTCCTGGGTCTTTTCCTCAAGATAGGATAGTCGGTCGTCTACCTGTTGAAGTATTGACGTAAGCAATTCAAGAAGCACCTGATCTTGATGAGAAACGGATTTGAGTTCACACTGCTGTTTCCTAGTAGACACATCCAGTTGTTTAATCCCGTGGGTACTCAAAAGCTTGAATACGAACAGAAAGAGACGTTCATATATGCCGTTTGAATCTTGTTCTCCATATTCCTCAGAAATCTTTAGTAGAACTGATTTAGCAATGCTGGACTGATCCTCTTTTTGTTGGGCCCATTCAAAAGTCTGTATGAAATCGTAAAGACTGTTTTGATCTTCAAGATAGTTTGAAAAAGCCTGCCAGGAATCGTTTGACGTTTGCTGTGCCACCGTCAATTTGCCATCATCCTGAATAAGATATTCTTCTATTTTTTTCTGAATATGCTTTTTAAGTTCGATCACAGTGTCATCATTTGCGTCGATGTGTTCAGCTTGCTGAAGTGCTGACCAACGGTCAATACCTTTATCACCGTTGGTGAAAATTGCAGGTCGCTCATGCCCGTATTCTGCATTGGTTAGAAATCTAAACCGGAGGTGGTGTCCTGGATTATTTATTTTATGCGTATAAAAGTTCCATAAAAGCTCAAGGACTAGATCCGTATTCAACGTGATTGAGGATTCACGATATTTAACCTGTTCTAAATTCCTAACCACTTCTTGGTTCAGCAAATTACGTTGAATTACATCAATGTCCTCGCCTCTTTCCAACTCCAGCAAGTCATTTGTTTGTAGCTCAAGCCAACGTAATATGGTGTAGTCTACCTGGTAAACGAAACCCCGGATTGAACTCCAGGCATCACGATTTTTAATTTCTTGGAAATTTGAGGGCAGCTTCATTCGATTTGCGTTGGTTTAGATTATACGGGTTTATTCAAAGATAATTAATCATTTGATAATACAATTCACCTCATGGAGCTGATTGCTGACCCTCAGTGTTAAAAATCAAAAAACTATTCGTGTCTTAACAATTAACTTTCATATCTGCCAATTTTTTTGTTCTATTATAATCTGGTCAAGGTGTCCTATCCAAAAATTACTTTGATTTTTGATGCCTGATCAAATGATTTTTTTCTCTCCAAATCCTCGATAATCGGTTCAATAAGCAATAATAATCGATTTAAATGTTCAAATTATTCCTGCAGATCGGTGATTGATTTTGTCTATTAAAAAGCCTTTCTTAATTCTCCGGTTTCATCAAATAATATACTTTTCGCTTCATTCATTTTCTTGCCAATCCTGCTTTTCTTTACCCTTGCATATCTTTGAGTAGTTCGAATATTTTTGTGCCCCAACATTTTGCTTACATCCTCTAGCGGGAAGTTAAGTACGTTTAGCATAATGTCGGCAAATGTATGCCGTGCAAGGTGGCTATTCAGTGGTCTTTCAATTCCACATATATCCGATAGTTCTTTTAGATATGAATTATATCTAAAATTACTGTTTACGGGGATTAGTCTGTCATTCACTTTACAATATGGATCTTCCTTATACTTTCCTATAATTTCAGCAATGATGGGCAGTATTGGAACCATCTCTGTCACTTTTGTCTTACCTCGTTCTTTGACCAGCCATTGTTCATTTTCTGAACCAATGTATACGATATGCTTTACACTTAGGTTATAAATATCCTGATAGGCAAATCCCGTGAAGCATTGGAATATAAATGCGTCCCTAACCTTGGCGAGTCGTTTAATCGTAAGTTTCTTGCGCCATATTTTTTCAACCTCATAGATTTCAAGGGGCATTATCTCGGGTTCTTCCGAGCCACACTTGAATTTTTCAATGGGGTTCTTTAAAATCCAATTGTTCGCTTCTGCTATATTTAGTATCTGCTTAGTATTTTTTATCTGTTTCATCGCAGCGGCATCTTTCAAAACAGAGGTTCTTTTTATAGCAAGATAGTTATAGAATTTCTGGGCGAAGGGATATTCAATAGCTGAAAGTTTAAGGTCATCGACCTTAAATTCAAATTTTAAAAATTCAGCTATTTTCTTTCGTGTGGCTTTCCATTGCCTTAGCGTTTCCCTTGATCGTAAGTTCTTTTCTACCAATTCGCTGAATTCCAAGATATGAATGTCTGCTAACTCCAATAATAGTGGTATTTCCTGTTCAATTCGATTTACTTCTCCTTTTTCATTATCAACAGGAAGGTTTTGATAAACGTTTTTCAACATTAACGGACTAACAGAATCATACTTGGTTTTCAATACGGTAAAATTAGCTTCCAGTACGTTCTCAATACGGTTAATCGCTGAATTGATTTTTTTGTAACTTGCCGACTTTATTACTTTTTTGGTTTCAACGTCCCAATGGTCAATATGTACTTTTTGGGAGGTAGAAAATTCTGCATCTCTTCCATCAATCGAAATTCTACAGATAATAGGGGCGAGGCCTTTTGAATTGGCCTTTGATTTTCGGTGCCAAAATAGGACTTTAAGGGTTTGGTTACTTTTCATTTCTCAATCTTTTGGTAAAACATTTTGTTTTTTTTCAGATTGTCCTTCAGTGCTTTAAATCAATTTGATCAGGTATGACTGGTGCCCCAAATTTACCGATTACAATTGGGCACCAGATAGGGCACCAGTCATAGTGGTTTTAGATGGTTTGAAATGACCTATTATTTTTGGAAAATGCCTTTAAAAATACATTTTAAACAGAAAAGGCGCAATCTCTTGCGCCTTTCGTGATCCCGCTGGGATTCGAACCCAGGACCACTACATTAAAAGTGTAATGCTCTACCAGCTGAGCTACGGAATCAATTTAAAGTTTTCGTTTAACCGTTTCCTTTAAAGTGATGCAAATATAGGTTTCTAATACAAGCAAAGCAACATTTTTTTTTCATAATCCTGTACTTTGCTGATTCATAAGGGAATTAATTATGAATTTAATGTTAAATCTGTAATTAGCTATTATACGCTATTTATAAAAGCAACATTTTAGAGGGGGTTTAAAGTGTTTTTGGGAATAAAAATTGTAAAATTGCTTTAATTCTATGCAGTCCCTCTAAAATTTAACAGCTATGAAATTAATCCGATTCGGTGAAGTAGGCCTAGAAAAACCCGGTGTAATGATTAATAATGAATACTTCGATGTATCAGATTTTGTAAATGATTATAACGAAGCATTTTTTGAGCAGGATGGGATTGAAAGGCTGCAGCAATACTTACTAAATTCGGATCTAAAAAAAATAGACAATACTATTCGTTTAGGTGCACCATTTGCTAGGCCTTCTAAATTAGTATGCGTAGGCTTAAACTATTCAGATCACGCTAAAGAAACCAATACACCAATTCCAACAGAACCTATTTTGTTCTTTAAATCTACAACTGCTATAGTTGGTCCTAATGATGATCTTATCCTTCCAAAAGGTAGCAAAAAAACCGATTGGGAAGTAGAGTTAGCTATTGTAATTGGTAAAAAAGCATCCTATGTTGCTGAACATGAGGCATACGATTATATTGCTGGCTATTGTTTAAGTAATGATTATAGCGAAAGAGCATTTCAATTGGAACGAAATGGCCAATGGACAAAAGGTAAGGGTTGTGATACTTTTGCCCCTTTAGGACCATTTATGGCAACAAAAGATGAAATAAAAGACGTGCACCAATTAAGGCTTTGGCTCTCTGTAAACGGACAGGTAGTTCAAGACGGAAATACTGCTAATCTTATTTTTAATGTACCATATATCGTTTCGTACATTAGCAAATTTATGACCTTACTGCCTGGCGATGTAATTAGTACTGGTACACCTGCAGGCGTTGGGTTGGGGCAAAAACCCGAACCTTGGTTTATTAAACCAGGAGATGTAATTGAACTAGGTATTGACCATTTAGGAAGTAGTAAACAGCTTGCTAAAGCCTATACAAAATCATAACCTATGCGATGTAAAATTCTGCTTTTGTTAGGTATCTTATCATTAAATGCTATAGCTCAAGATGAACCTTATTTTAATGCAAAACTTCCATTAGAAACTCGGGTACAGGATTTGCTAAAGCGGATGACTTTAGAAGAAAAGGCCTTACAAATGGATAACCGTACGCCAGCAATAGAGCGTTTAAGAATTCCTGCTTACGATTGGTGGAATGAGGCTTTACATGGAGTAGCAAGGGCAGGACTAGCTACTTCTTTTCCGCAACCTATTGGTTTAGCCGCAACTTTTAATACCGAAAGTATATTTACTATGGGTACAATGGTTAGCGACGAAGCTAGAGCCAAACACCATCAATTTATAAGAGAAGGAAATAGAAAAGAATATACTGGATTAACTTTTTATTCGCCCAACGTTAATATATTTAGAGATCCGCGTTGGGGCAGAGGTCATGAAACTTTTGGCGAAGATCCTTATTTAACTGGTAAATTGGGTGTCGCATTTGTGAAAAGTATGCAGGGCGATGATTCCAGATATTTTAAAACCATTACAACTGCGAAGCATTTTGCAGTGCACAGTGGGCCAGAACCAGACCGCCATGTGTTTGATGCTAAACCAACTAGAAAAGACCTTTGGGAAACCTATTTGCCAGCTTTTAAGATGCTTACACAAGAAGGTAATGTATATTCATTTATGTGTGCCTACAATCGCCTTTATGGTAAACCCTGCTGTAGCGATGCCTTTCTATTGAATGATATTTTGCGAAACAAATGGGGCTTTAAAGGTTTCGTAGCTACAGATTGTGGTGCAGTGTATGATTTTTACATGTTCCATAAAACAGCAAAAGACAGTATTGAAGCAGTTGCGCAAGCCATTAAAGCAGGTGCAGATAATCAGTGTTATGGTTATGCCAATGCAGTTGTTCCTGCCATTAAACAAGGTTTGTTAAAAGAAAGTGAATTAGATACCGCAGTTGCACGTTTACTTAGGGCAAAATTTAAATTGGGTGTGTTTGATTCTGATAATGAAAATCCCTATGCAAATATTCCTTATAATGTGGTAAATAATGAAGCACATCAACAGCAGGCGCTGCAAATGGCAAGGGAATCAATTGTATTGCTTAAAAATACAAACCACATTTTACCATTAAGCAAAACCATCAAAAACCTAGCTGTTATTGGTCCAAATGCTAATGATGCAGAGATCTTATTAGGTAATTACAATGGAGAACCGAAACATATTGTAACACCTTTAGAAGGTATCCAGGAAGCTTTTGCAACTACAAATGTAATGTATGCAAAAGGCTGTAATGTGATTGATACTCCTAATTATAATCCTCAAAAAGAATTTGATGAGGCATTGGCAATCGCAGGGAAAGCTGAGGTAATTATTTTTGTTGGTGGAATATCACCAAGACTAGAAGGGGAGGATTTGAAAGTTAAAGTGCCAGGGTTTTTAGGTGGAGATAAAACTGATTTGAATTTACCCGAAGTACAAACCAAATTATTAAAAGAATTAAAAAAACTGGGTAAACCGATTATTTTAGTTTTATTGAATGGTAGCGCATTAGCTATAAATTGGGAACAAGAAAACCTAGATGCCATTATAGAAACTTGGTATGGTGGCGAGAAGGGTGGTTCGGCATTAGCAGATGTATTAACTGGTGCCTATAATCCTGCAGGCAGACTACCAGTTACATTTTATACGTCTATTACAGATATTCCTGCTTTTGATGATTATAGTATGGCAGGCAAAACCTATCGATATGTTACAAAACCTGTGCTTTATCCTTTTGGCTTTGGTTTAAGTTACACCTCATTTGCCTATTCTAATCTAAAATTATCTGCTACACAATTGACTAAAAAAGCACCTTTAAAAATAAACTTAACAGTTAAAAATACAGGTAATTATAATGGAGATGAAGTAGTTCAGCTTTACATCAAACATTCAGGTACAGGCATGCCTTTAAAAGAACTTAAAGGATTTAAAAGAATCTACTTAAAAAAAGGTGAGCAGCAAAATATTTCATTTTCATTAAAAGCTACGGACATTCAACATTACGATGCTAAAATTGATGATCTAGCTGCTATTTCAGGTAAAGTCCAATTAATGATTGGTCCCTCATCAGCAGAAGCCAAGTTGGTTGGGAGTTTTGAATTAAAGTAATTTAGAAATTTTGTCATTCAGAGCAAAGCGAAGAATCTCTAATTTAAATTACTTTAGAGATTCCTCGCAAGCTCGGAATGACAAGAAGTATTATATCTTATCCTGTTTTTTAATTCCAATATTATACAGCACAAAACCCATAAATAAGAAAAATAAAACTCCTAATATCTGGTAACCATCTTCGCCAAACCATGTGGTAAAAATAGGCTCAATATTTACTTGGCTTAAATTATCCCTCACTGCCGGAATAACCATTAAAATAGCTACAATAACTCCTGCAATAGCACCTCCAGCTACTAGTCCGGTTGCGAATAAATTTCCTGGCGCTATTTCTTCTTCTTCGGCAGATTTAACTTTTTGTTTCTCTCTCCAGTTTACTAAACCTTTAATGGCGCCACCAGCAAAAATTGGTAGGGTGGTAGATAGTGGTAAATAAGCACCAACAGCAAAAGAAAGTGCATTTATACCACACAATTCGATAGTAATAGCTATAAAAACACCCACCAAAACATATTGCCAATCTAAATTAAAAGATAACATGCCTTTAATTAATGTAGCCATCAGCGTAGCTTGCGGAGCAGCATAGGTTTCTGTGCCAATAGCGTGATGGATACCTTGTTTTACCATCTCGGCAGTTGGCGTATCTAAAATCCTAACAGTTAAGCCAATTACGATAGAAGATACAATGGCGCCAATAAATAAGGCAATTTGCTGGTATTTTGGTGTTGCTCCAATGAGATAACCTGTTTTTAAATCTTGCGAGGTTGCTCCGGCATTAGCTGCAGCAATACAAATCATACCGCCAACTACCAAAGCCATTGGTTCATATATTTTCCCTGTCCAACCCACAGCAATAAAAACCAAACAAGTTCCCATTATGGTCGCAATTGTCATCCCAGAAATGGGATTATTACTAGAACCAATTAAACCTACTATACGGCTAGATACGGTTACGAAAAATGCTCCAAAAATGATTACTAAAATGCCAATTAATAGTTTATTTAAAATACTATCACCTGGTATTTGAGGCAAAATAGCCATCAATAGAATTAAAACTAAACTGCCAATGCCAACCAACTTGATAGATAAATCTCTATCAGTACGTTTAACTACCCCACCAGCTTTGCCTTCCTTAATAGCAGCTACACTTTCTTTAAAAGATGAAATGATGGTTGGTATAGTTTTTAATAAGGTAATAAAACCGCCAGCTGCAACTGCACCAGCACCAATTTGTTTTACAAACGCTTGGTAGATTGCTCTTGGATAATCTGCAAAAGTTTGTGTAATCGGATCCCAATTACCAGCACCACCAGCTTTAGTAATATCTGCTAATAAACCTAATTTAACCAATTGTTTTGCTGCTACAATTGGGTCTATTAATGTTGATAATAAAGGAATTAATGCCAGCCAAGCCAAAACTCCCCCAGCTACCAATACACCAGCTATTTTCGGACCGATGATATAACCAACACCCATATATTCAGGCGTAATTTCTCCACTAATTTGTGCAGAGGGTAAAAATTTGTTAGCCTGTTTGGTGGCCCATGTTGGTGCTTCTGAAACCACATGAAATACCTTCTGCATCATTGCATATACCAAAGAAAAACCTAATCCCCAGAAAGCAGTACGAGCAAAATTACCACCTTTTTCTCCTGCCTGTAAAACGGATGCACATGCAGTACCTTCTGGATAGGGCAAATTTTCGTGTTCTTTAACAATTAACGACCTACGCAAAGGAATCATCATTAGCGTTCCTAAAATCCCACCCAAAATAGCGAGGATTAATATAGTCATATAACTAAAAAAAGCTTCTCCAGAACTTTTACCACCAATATCTGTACTTAAGAATAAAAATCCAGGTAAGGTAAATACTACACCTGCCGCAATAGATTCGCCAGCAGAACCTGTAGTTTGGATAATGTTGTTTTCTAATATGGTTGTTTTAAAGAATTTCTTGCCCAATGTAATTGCCAAAACTGCAATTGGGATAGATGCTGAGACTGTTAATCCAGCTTTTAAGGCCAAATAAACAGTGGCCGCACCAAAAATGACACCAGCAATACAACCCAATAAAATTGATTTGATGGTAAACTCAGCAACATTACTTTCTGCAGGTACAAAAGGTTTAAATTCTTCTTTGCTCATTTGAAAAGGATTATGGAATAAAGATAAATTATTTTCACTAATTCGTCCTCTTCAATTAATCCGTCATTTCGAAATGAGCTTTTTGCGATTGAGAACCACGAAGTGCTCAGCGAAGCTAAATCTTTTTTATAAAATATAATTCAATAAAGAGATATCTCCTCGATAAGCTCGTTCGATATGACGATAATTTTTATAATCTTTACCTCATGAAGCAAAAAGCAATTTTTTTAGATAGAGACGGTGTATTAAATCACGAAATAAACGATTACATCTGCAGAAAAGAAGATTTTGAGGTATTGGAATATCAAATTCCGCCTTTAAAGAAATTTTATGAGGAAGGTTATTTACTAATTGTAATTACCAATCAGGGAGGAATTGCCTTAAATAGATATACAGAAGATGGACTGGCAGAAATGCACCAGATTTTATTTGATGCTTATAAAAAACATGGTGTAGAATTTAAGGATGCCTATCATTGTCCGCACCATCCAACGGTTAACGATCCGTGTTTATGCCGTAAACCTGGTTCTGGAATGTTATTAGATGCCATTGATAAATATGATATCGATCCGGTTTTATCTGTAATGATTGGCGATAAACCACGTGATGTGGAAGCTGCAAACGGAGCCGGAGTGAAGGGAATTTTAATAGAACCTGATGAACAGATTGATTATGATAAGGTGAAAGCTGTGTTATTTGGTAGCTAAAAAATTTCTTCATTTCGAAATGAGCTTTTCGCGATTGAGGACCACGAAGTGTTCAGCGAAGCTAAATCTTTTTTTTTTTGAGCTCAAGCTCCTTTAACAACACCATGTAAAAGTTAAAGATATCTCCTCACTGCGCTCGTTCGATATGACGTAGCTTTAAGGATAAAAAAAGCCCCGAAATATTTTTCGGGGCTTCTTACTATATATTTGTATTAATGCAAAAAGGCTTATTTACCGCTTGCTTTAGCATGATCAGCTAAAAATGTAGCTAAACCGCTGTCAGTTAACGGATGTTTTAACAAGGCAGTAATTGCAGCTAAAGGAGCAGTAATTACATCAGCACCTAATTTAGCACAAGCCACAATATGTAATGGGCCACGAATTGATGCTGCTAAAATTTGGGTAGGGTAACCGTAGTTATCAAAAATTAAACGGATGTCTTCAATTAAAGTTAAACCATCTGTAGAAATATCATCTAAACGACCTAAAAATGGAGAAACATAAGTTGCACCAGCTTTAGCTGCCAATAATGCTTGTCCGGCAGAGAAAATTAAAGTACAATTAGTTTTAATTCCTTTGTTAGTGAAATATTTAATGGCCTTCACACCATCTTTAATCATCGGTACTTTCACTACAATTTTCGGGTTTAAAGCTGCTAAAGCTTCACCTTCTTTAATGATACCTTCATAGTCTGTAGCAATTACCTCAGCACTTACGTTGTCATCAACAATATCACAAATTGCTTTGTAATGTGCAATTACGTTTGCATCACCAGTAATACCTTCCTTAGCCATTAAGCTAGGATTAGTAGTTACACCATCTAAAATGCCTAAATCTTGCGCTTCTTTAATGTTATCAAGATTTGCTGTATCAATAAAAAATTTCATAATATTTAATTCTGAGTTAAAATCGGTCAATTTATACCCTGAAGAATTTAATGCCCCCTTCAGGGGGTTAGGGGGTGGGAAAAGAAAAAATGGGCAAGCAACTTTTATCGCACCGCTACAACCTTCTACCCTTGCTTCGTTCCCGCCCTGGGGGAGTTCAAAGGGAGCTGATCGTAAAAGACTTGCCCGGCACAAAGGTAGAAAAAGGAAGCGTTTTACAAAAAGAAATGTGCGATTTTTTAAGATTAAATGTATCGTATTGATTGATAGTTTGTTATAATTACATCGTGCTATTGATCGATTGTTTTATTGTCTTAAAAAAGAATTGAAAATGATTTCGAAAAACGATGTCAGTGCTTTTCGGTTTATTTAGTCCTTCTTTTCATTACAAATCCTCGGTTCGTGCCTCACTTTGGGTTTTCCATTTCAAAAAGATTGATATAACAAAGCTATTGGGTTGTGGCAATAGGTAAACCTTCATAGCTTATTAGTTAAATGGAAGAAATAAAAAAATTGTCATTGCGAGGCATGAAGCAACCTTAAAGAATCAGCTAATAAAATTATACTTAGCGATTTTCTATCATTAGATGTATGGATTTGCCAACACTTTAATTGCTTTTCTATCGCTGAGGACAACGAGGGATAGGGTGAATAATGCATTATTAGTTAACTAAAGCACCCATTTTTGGCCTTCAATTCTAACTTCTTATGCAAGAATAGTATTTTGCTGTATTATCAATATGGCAATTGTTATCGATGTCATTTGTCAAATTCGTAATTTAATTCATATTTATTATCTATAGCATTCATATTTCATAAAAATTTTATCAATACTGAAATGTAACAAGTATTTTAGCTATCTTAGTGTTTCCTATACACTAACTAAGACCAAAGAATGCAAGACTTGAATGAACAACAAGGCTTATACCGAAAAAGCTTTGAGCACGATGCCTGCGGTATCGGTTTCGTAGCACACGTTAAAGGCCGAAAATCGCACCAAATTATTTCAGATGCGATCACGATTCTAGAAAACCTAGATCACCGTGGTGCATGTGGTGCAGAACCAAACACAGGCGATGGAGCAGGGATTATGATTCAAGTTCCACATGAATTTTTATTTGATGAATGTTTAAGAACAGGCTTCAGCTTACCTGCCTACGGTGATTATGGCGTTGGCCAACTTTTTTTACCTAAAGAAATTCGTGCTAGAGAAGAGTGCCGTGAGATTATTTATCGCACTGCAGAAAAACTAGGACTAGAAGTTTTAGGTTTCAGGAAAGTACAGATTGATACCGCAGATATTGGTAACATGGCACTTTCTGTTGAACCAGAGATTGAGCAGGTATTTGTTGCCAGACCATATCATATTGCTGAAGGTGCAGATTTTGAGCGCAAACTATTCGTTCTAAAAACCTATCTAACGAAAACAATATACAATACGGTTGAAGGAAGTAAAGATGATTTTTACATCGTTTCTTTTTCTTCTCGTACCATAATATATAAAGGTCAATTAACTTCCCTACAAGTTAGAACCTATTTTACAGAACTGAGCGATAAACGTATGGTTTCGGCCTTCGGTTTGGTTCACTCACGTTTTGCTACTAATACTTTTCCATCTTGGCGATTAGCGCAACCTTTTAGGTATATCGCCCACAATGGCGAGATTAACACCTTGCAAGGAAATTTAAACTGGTTCAGGTCTAGCGTGAAATCTTTTGCATCTCCATATTTTACACCGGAAGAATTGAATATGATTCTTCCAGTAATTGATGAGACGCAATCAGATTCTGGTTGTTTAGATAACGTAGTTGAATTGTTATTACATGCTGGTCGTTCATTGCCACACGTTTTAATGATGTTGATTCCTGAAGCTTGGGATGGTAACGAAGATATGGACCCAATTAAAAAGGCGTTCTATGAATTTCATGCTTCGTTAATGGAGCCCTGGGATGGACCGGCTGCAATTGCTTTTACAGATGGTAGATTAATTGGTGCAACTTTAGATCGTAATGGTCTACGTCCTTCTCGTTATGCGCTAACCAGCGATGACCGTGTAATTATGGCATCTGAATCTGGTGCTTTAGCTATCGACCAAAGTACAGTAATCGAAAAAGGTCGTTTAACTCCAGGCAAAATGTTCGTGGTTGATATGCAACAAGGCAGAATCATCTCTGATGAGGAAATCAAACAGCAAGTTTGCAGTCGCCGCCCTTATGCCGATTGGATTAACCAATATCAGATTAAACTGGAAGAATTACCAGAGCCAAGGGTAATGTTTACCAATTTGGCTGAGGATTCTATTTTTAAATATCAACAAGTTTTCGGTTACAGCCGAGAAGACATCGACTTGTTGTTAAAACCGATGGCAATTGAGGGTAAAGAGGCAATTGGCTCGATGGGTACAGATACGCCATTAGCAATTTTGTCTAAACAACCTCAACATTTGTCTTCCTATTTTAAACAGTTATTTGCGCAGGTTACCAATCCACCAATCGACCCAATTCGTGAGAAAGTGGTGATGAGTTTGGCTGGATTTATGGGCAACAATGGTAATTTATTGGAAGAAAACCAAATGCAGTGCCACTGTGTAGGGATCAAACATCCCATATTAACCAATTTAGAATTAGAGAAATTACGTAGTATCGATACAGGTTTATTCCAATCTAAAACGCTACAAATGTATTTTAGAGCCGATGGAAAGCCAGGTTCATTGCAAAAAGCTTTAGACCGTTTATGTCGTTATGCGGTTGATGCAGTTGAAGATGGTTTCCAAGTTATCGTGTTAACGGATAGAGCAATCGATTCTGAACATGCTGCAATTCCGTCTTTATTGGCAGTTTCTTCGGTTCACCACCACTTAATTAGAAAAGGTTATCGTGGTGCAGTAGGTATTGTGGTAGAGGCAGGAGATGTTTGGGAAGTGCACCATTTTGCCACTTTAATCGGCTTTGGTGCTACAGCGGTAAATCCTTATTTGGCTTTAGAAACTATCAGAAGATTTGATGTGGAAAGCGGTATCAAACCAGAAAAATTAATCTCAAACTATATTTATGCCGTAAATAATGGACTGTTAAAGATTTTCTCTAAAATGGGGATTTCAACTTTACAGTCTTATCATGGCGCACAAATTTTCGAGATTTTAGGGATCAATCAGCAAGTTGTAAATACACACTTTACAGGTGCGGTTTCTCGCATCGGCGGATTAGGTTTAGATGAAATTGCGCATGAGACTTTAATTAAACACCGTCGTAGTTTTGGACCGAAAACACAAGCAGAACCAATTTTACCAACTGGTGGAACCTATAAATGGAGACGACGTGGGGAGAAACATTTGTTCAATCCAGAAACGATCCACTTGTTACAAAATGCCACTAGAACAAATAACTACGCCACTTTTAAAAGATATTCGAAGTTAATTAACGAGCAAACGCAGCAAGCTTACACCATTCGTGGTTTATTAGAATTTGATTATTCTCGCCCTGCGATAGGTTTAGAAGAAGTAGAATCTACCGAATCTATCTTAAAAAGATTTGCAACCGGGGCGATGTCTTTCGGTTCAATTTCTCACGAAGCACACTCTACTTTAGCCATTGCCATGAACCGTATCGGCGGAAAAAGCAATACTGGCGAAGGTGGTGAGGATGATATGCGTTATCAGAAAATGGAGAACGGCGATTCGATGCGTTCGGCGATTAAACAAATTGCCTCTGCACGTTTTGGCGTAACGAGCAATTATTTGACCAATGCAGATGAGCTGCAGATTAAAATGGCGCAAGGTGCAAAACCTGGAGAGGGTGGTCAATTACCGGGACACAAAGTGGATGATTGGATTGCAAAAGTTCGTCATGCTACGCCAGGAGTTGGTTTAATTTCACCTCCACCACACCATGATATTTATTCGATTGAAGATTTAGCGCAGCTGATATTTGACTTGAAAAATGCCAACAGGGCTGCTAGAATTAATGTAAAGCTAGTTTCTAAGGCTGGAGTAGGAACCATTGCAGCAGGTGTTGCTAAGGCACATGCCGATGTAATTTTGGTTTCTGGTTATGATGGAGGAACAGGTGCATCACCTTTAACATCTATCCAACACACTGGTTTGCCATGGGAATTAGGTTTGGCAGAAGCGCACCAGACTTTGGTAAAAAACAGATTAAGAGGCAGGGTAGTGGTACAAACAGATGGTCAACTAAAAACTGGTCGTGATATTGCCATTGCGGCTTTATTAGGTGCAGAAGAATGGGGTGTTGCAACAGCAGCATTGGTAACCACAGGCTGTATCATGATGCGTAAATGCCATTTAAATACTTGTCCGGTTGGTGTAGCAACACAAGACCCAGATTTAAGGAAGTTATTTACCGGCGACCCAGCACACGTAGTAAACTTATTCCATTTCTTGGCAGAAGAGTTACGAGAAATTATGGCTGAGCTCGGTTTTAGAACCATTAATGAAATGATCGGCCAATCTCAAGTATTAAAAACAAGAGAAATAGCTGATGCAGATTGGAAATTGAAATATGTAAACTTAGCGCCAATTTTGTACAAGGAGCCAGACCATGGTTTGCCATTGTATCAAACTGAGTTCCAAGACCACGGTTTGGGTGCTGTTTTAGACCATCAATTGATTGAAAAAGCACAACCAGCTATCTTAAATAACGAACCAGTATTTGCGAATTTCGAAGTTAAAAATACAGATCGGGCAATTGGAACGATGTTATCTAACGAGATTTCTAAAGTTCATAAAAGTGCAGGTTTACCTGCAGATACCATCAACTTTAAATGTTTTGGCTCTGCCGGACAAAGTTTTGGCGCTTTTGCAGCTAAAGGTTTGACTTTAACCTTAGAGGGCGAAGGAAATGATTATGTAGGTAAAGGTTTATCGGGTGCGAAGTTAGTTGTTTATCCTTTCAGTAACATCAACTACGTGCCAGAGCAAAATATCATTATTGGCAATGTAGCCCTATACGGCGCAACTTCTGGCGAGTTATACATTAGAGGAAAAGCAGGCGAACGTTTTGCGGTACGTAACTCTGGTGCAACATCGGTTGTAGAAGGCGTGGGCGACCACGGTTGTGAGTACATGACGGGTGGAGAAGTGTTGGTGCTTGGAGATACAGGTAGCAATTTCGCGGCTGGTATGAGTGGCGGTATCGCTTGGATTTACGATGTGAGCAAAACTTTTGCTAACAAATGTAACCCAGAAATGGTAGACCTTGACCCACTACAAGCAGAAGATGAAGTGCGCATTACTACGCTGCTAAAAAATCATATCAGATTAACCAGCAGTAGAGTTGCAGAATTTATCTTAAGCGATTGGGAAAATCAATCGGCACACTTCGTAAAGGTATTCCCTAAAGAATACAAAGCAGTTTTATTACAACGTCAACAAGTTAAAATTAATTAAGATGGGAAAAGTTACAGGATTTTTGGAGTACGAAAGAGTTTCGCCTACCAGACAACAACCTAGCGAACGCCTAGAACATTATAACGAATTTTTAAATCCACTTCCTGCCGAGCAATTGAACCATCAGGCTGCCCGTTGTATGGATTGTGGTGTGCCTTTTTGTCAATCGGGTTGCCCTTTGGGTAATGTGATACCAGAATTTAACGATGCCGTTTACAAAGGCGAATGGTTAAGTGCGGCTGAGATTTTATTGAGCACCAATAATTTCCCTGAGTTTACTGGCAGAATTTGTCCGGCACCTTGCGAAAGTGCTTGTGTGTTGGGCATCAATAAATCTCCAGTTTCTATTGAGGAAATTGAAAAACACATTATTGAAATCGCTTTCGATAAAGGTTACATCAAAGCCAATGCACCATTAATAAGAACTGGTAAAAAAGTTGCTGTAATTGGCTCTGGACCTGCGGGTTTGGCTGCTGCAGCTCAACTAAATAAAGCTGGTCATGAGGTAGTTGTTTTTGAACGTGATGATGTGCCGGGCGGTCTGTTAAGATATGGTATTCCAGATTTTAAACTACAGAAAGATGTGGTTGAACGTCGCATTCAATTAATGGAAGAAGAAGGTATTGAGTTTAAATGTAATGCGAATGTTGGCGAAAATGTAGAATTAAGCACTTTATTAAGAGAATATCAAGCTTTGGTATTAGCTGGAGGTTCAACTATTCCACGTGATTTAAACCTGCCAGGAAGAGAATTAGAAGGGATTTATCCTGCAATGGATTTTTTAAAGCAACAAAATAAACGTGTTGGCGGTAGATCGATAGAAGGTAAAGAGTTAAAAGCGACTGGCAAAAACGTAATCGTAATTGGTGGTGGAGATACCGGTTCAGATTGTATTGGTACTTCAAACCGTCATGGTGCAAAATCGGTTACGCAGTTTGAAATTATGCCAATGCCACCGCAAAGCAGAACAGAACACATGCCTTGGCCACAATATCCAATGTTGTTAAAAGTAACTTCTTCGCATGAGGAAGGTGCACATAGAAATTGGGCAGTTAACACACAGAAGTTCAATGCTGATGAAAATGGCAATTTGAAATCTTTAAGTGTAATTGAAGTGCAATGGGAAATTGATGCTAATGGAAGAGCTTTAGGCTTTAAAGAAATTCCAGGAACAGAGAAAGAATATCCATGTGAATTGGTTTTATTGGCAATGGGTTTCTTGCATCCGCAAAAACAGGGATTGTTAGAAAAGTTAGGCGTAGAGCTAGATGAACGCGGGAATGTAAAAGCTGTTGAAGGCAATTTCCAAACCAATATTCCAAAGGTTTTTGCTGCTGGAGATATGCGTAGAGGTCAGTCTTTGGTTGTTTGGGCAATTTCTGAAGGTAGAGAAACCGCTAGAAAAGTAGATGAATATTTAATGGGATATAGCAAGTTGCCATCAAAAGATGCGGTTGCTTATGCGTAAACCGTAAATCGTCATTGCGAGGTGTTGTTCTTCACAACCCGAAGCAATCTCATTCGTTAAATGATAAGCCACAGATGCACAGATTTTAAATCTGAGTTTCTGTGGCTTTGTCTTATAAATTATCAATCACTGCATCGTCCAAATTATTTTCTAATTTAGATTAAAAAAACTTTTAGATGAAACAATCTCTACGTGAATTTGCATATATAACAGTAACCATATTGGCTTGTTTAATTACATATTTTATGTTTTTAGGTTTTGCTGGTCTTAATAGCTCCATAGATATTAATTTTCATGATACTTATTTTATCTTTCAATCTCTCCAATTAATTTTTATTTATCTGATTTTTTTCACTTTTATTGTTTATTTGATTAGGGTAATAACTATAAAATTTAGCAGCATCGTTTCAAATTGCATTTTTATGCTTTCAAACATATTGGTTATTTCATCATTAGTATTCGGCTTGATGTTTTCTTATCAGCTTGCTGGGAGAACTTTATATCCACCATTATCAGCAGTACCAGTTGAAATCAACAGCTCATCTGGTTTAGGAAGTTCATGGTATATCATGTTATGCTTGTGTATAGCATTAATATTGCTTGAGGTGTGGGTACTTAAGCTTACCATAAAAAAAGCACGTAACCACTGATAGCTTAATTTTTGTATCTCATCGTCATTGCGAGCTGTTGTTTCTCGCAACACGAAGCAATCTCATGCTGAGAAGGAATATAAGTTCTTAGGTCATCTTAGGGAAACTACCCTCCAAAAGAACCATTGCCCTCGTTCTATAAACCTTCAGCCTACGGCAGACAAGTATTGAAGCGGCATCCTTTTTGGCTCTCTTCCTGAGCGATTGCCCGCCGTGGCGGGTGTCGAAGGGCAGCCAAAAAGATACAGCGGAAAGAAGGGCTAAAAAAGCCAAAAGCTAAGACATTGTTTTTCTAATAAGCCTTGTCATCCAGAGCGCAGAGAAGGATCTCTAAGGTAAATCGCTTTAGAGATTCCTCGTTCCTCGGAATGACAAGCAAGTGTAGTTGTAAATAGACTCCTTCTAAATTGCCGAAACCTAGTGAAACAAAATTTGTTATTCCGATATTAGAAGAATATCCCATTGCATATTTAATTGTTTTCCTATGTCTGAAATTGACAATAACCAATCTGGTGATACCCGCCGTGATTTCTTAAAGAAAACTTCACTTTTTACTGCCTTGTCTTTAACCCCATTAACGGTTTTAAAAGCAGCAGATAACAAGGTTGATGAACGTTTTGCAGAACTCTTCGAGAAAATTCCTTTAAACTTAAAAGTTAACAACAAACCTTATACGCTTAAAATTGAGCCAAGGGTTACTTTGCTGGATTTATTGAGGGAAGAATTGCACCTCACGGGTACTAAAAAAGGTTGCGACCATGGGCAGTGCGGTGCTTGTACGGTTCATGTAGATGGACAACGTGTAAATTCTTGCTTGAGTTTAGCAGTAATGAATGAAGGTAAAAGCGTGACCACCATTGAAGGTTTAGCCAAAGGCGATGAATTGCATCCGATGCAAGCTGCTTTTATTAAACACGATGGTTTTCAATGCGGTTATTGCACTCCTGGACAAATTATGAGCGCTGTGGCATGTGTACGCGAAGGTCATGCAAACTCGAAAGAAGAAATTAGAGAATACATGAGTGGAAACATCTGTAGGTGTGGTGCTTATCCAAATATAGTTGATGCGATACAAGAAGTAAAAGAGAAGGGGACAGCGATATGATTAATTTCCAATATGTAAGAACCGCTGTGGTTAAAACTGCATTGAGTTTAATGGCCAAAGATCCAAAAGCTAGCTTTATTGCTGGTGGCACCAACTTGGTAGATTTAATGAAAAGGGGAGTTACTGCTCCAGAAAAACTGATTGACATTAATCATTTACCGCTCAAACAAATTGAATTAAAAAATAACGTTCTACATATTGGGGCAATGGTTTCTAACTCGGCGTTGGCCGAAAATACCATTATAAAAGAGCAATTTCCCTTATTGATGTTGGCTTTGCAATCTGGCGCATCGGCACAATTGAGAAATGTCGCCACTGTTGGAGGTAACATGATGCAGCGAACCCGTTGTGGCTATTTTTACGATACCACAATGCCTTGTAATAAACGCCAGCCCGGAAGTGGTTGTGGTGCAATTGGAGGTTACAATAGAATGCATGCAATATTTGGCACATCTGAATCTTGTATCGCGGTACATCCAAGTGATATGTGTGTGGCATTAGTAGCACTAGATGCACAAGTAGTAATTGCGGGTGCAAAAGGCGAAAGAAAAGTCAATTTTATAGATTTCCACCGTTTGGCGGGGACAACACCTGAGAAAGATAACAATTTGCAAAAAGGCGAGTTGATTGTAAGATTAGAAGTTCCTGTAAACAACTTGAATAAGAATTTCCACTATTTAAAAGTGAGAGACCGCTCTTCTTATGCATTTGCTTTAGTTTCTGTAGCAGCTGCGTTTGAGCTTAAAAATGGTATTATCGCAAATGCTCGTTTAGCGATGGGTGGCGTGGCGCATAAACCTTGGCGATTAATCGAAGCAGAAACCTTTCTAAAAGGAAAAACGGCAAACTCAAGTAATTTTGAAGATGCTGCAAGGATTGCGATGTACGGTGCCAAAGGTTTCGGAGAAAATGATTTTAAACTGAAAATGGCACCCAATACAATTATAGAGGCGTTAACCGTAGCTAAAGCGAAAGTATAATGGAATTTTTTGTAGATGAAAACGACCGCGTTGACGGTGTAGATAAAGTAACCGGTAAAGCAAAATATTTTGCTGAATACCAATTACCAGGTTTAACTTATGGTGTGTTGGTTACCAGTACCATTACCAAAGGAAAAATTACGGCAATTGATACTAAAGCGACTAAAAATGCGCCTGGTGTTTTAGATGTATTGTCTCATTTGAACAAACCTAGTGCTGCCGGTTATGAGCAGGAAGGTGGTTCGCCGATGAAGATTTTTTATACAGATCAAGTATTTTTTAATGGTCAGCCGATTGCGATGGTTGTTGCTGATACTTTTGAGAGGGCAACTTTTGCGGCAACCTTGGTAAAAGTAAGTTATGAAAAAGCTGCTTTTAATACTGATTTTAAAAAGAGCATCGCTGATGCTAGCGCAAAGAAATTGCAGGGTCAGCCGCCGTATGTAAGAGGGGTTGCTGATGCCTACAAAACTGCGGAAGTTAAAATTGAGCAGACTTATGATATGCCTGTTGAAACGCATAACCCGATGGAATTACATGGGATTATTGCCGATTGGCGAGCAAATGACCAAGTAACGGTTTATGCAAAAACACAAGGAGTGAAAGCTGCACAAGCTACTATCGCCAATGTATTTAAAATCCCTCAGGAGAAAATACAGGTAAATTCTGAGTTTGTAGGTGGTGGATTTGGAATGGCTTTAAAAACTTGGCCAGTAGAGATTGCTACGGTAATGGCTTCCAAACAGGTAAAGAGACCAGTTAAATTAGTCATTACCCGCGACCAAATGTTTACAATGGTAGGTAATAGACCGGCAGCTTATCAGAAAGTGGGTTTAGGTGCCACCAAAGATGGTAAGATTACAGGAATTACCCATACTGCTTTCGGGCAAACGGCTACTTACGAGAACTTTACCGAAGGTGTGGTAAACATGACCAAGTTCATGTACGATTCAGAAAATGTGAACACTAACTATTATGTGGTTCCATTGGACATGAGCGTACCGATTTGGATGCGTGGTCCGGGTGAAGCTACGGGTGCATTTGCTTTAGAAAGTGCAATTGATGAAATGGCACACGCGTTAGACATGGACCCGCTAGATTTTAGAATGAAGAACGACCCGGAACTAGACCCAGCGAAGAAAATCCCATTCTCAAGTAAAAATATTAAAGAAGCCTATAAATTGGGTTCAGCTAAAATTGGTTGGAGCAATAGAAAAAATAAACCGGGAAGTATTACCGAAGGACCTTGGCAAATTGGTTATGGTGTAAGTATTGGTGTTTTTAATGCCAGTAGAGGTAGAGCAAGTGTAAAAGGTATTTTAAAAGCAGATGGAACTTTGGTTTTGCAAAGTGCAACGAGTGATATCGGTCCGGGTACTGGAACTGGAATGGGATTAATTGCTAGTCGCTTGTTGAATATTCCAACCAATAAGATCACTTTTGAATTAGGTGACTCTTCTTTACCACCAGCACCTAGTCAGGGTGGTTCGGCTACGCTTTCTACTGTTGGTACAGCTGTTAACGATGTTTGCGTTTCATTAAAAGCAACTATTGCAGAATTAGCAGCCAATTCCAATATGGATGCAACATCCAACTTTGTTGATGTGTTAAAGAAAAATAACCTACCAATGATTGAGGTGACGAAACAATCTCAGGCAAATCAGCAGGGTAAGGAGTATTCGATGTATTCATTTTCTATCCACTTTGTGCAGGTTAAAGTGCACAATTTAACTGGCGTAGTTAAAGTGAGTAAAATTGTTTCGGTAGGTGATTCAGGTAAAATTGTAAGTCCGAAAACTGCTCGTAGCCAAATGGTTGGTGGTGCAGTTGGTGGCATTGGAATGGCTTTAACTGAAGAGGCCTTACTAGATCATCGTTATGGTAAATATGTAAACAATAACTTCGCGGATTACCATGTTCCTGTACATGCCGATGTACCAGAAATTGATGTAATTTTTATTGATAAACCAGACTTTATTGTAAACCCAATGGGAGCAAAGGGCATGGGAGAGATTGCTTTAATTGGTTTTGCTGGTGCTGTAGCGAATGCGGTTTTTAATGCAACTGGTAAAAGGATTAGGAGTTTGCCTATTACACCGGATAAGGTTTTGCAGGGATAGGTTTTAAATTTTGTCATCCAGAACGCAGTGAAGGAGCTCTTTTAAACTTTTTTATTAAATTTCCTCCCAGGCTCGGAATGACAAATTTTTAAAAGAATAATTTATTATGTAAATTCATAAATGAAGTATCATGATTACTACGTTTATATTCTTACTAATAAAGCAAGAACCGTTTTATACATCGGAGTAAAGAATGATTTATCTTGTAGATTACAACAACACATTGAGGCTTATAATGCATTTACGTCAAAATATAACTGTTTTTATTTAGTTCATTTTGAGTATTATCAATATGTTGATGATGCTATCGCAAGAGAAAAAGAACTAAAAGGCTGGTCTAGAGCGAAGAAAAATGCATTAATAGAAATCGATAATAAAGACTGGAGATTCCTAAATGATGAAGTGATTGACGAATAATTGGTATGAGATTCCTCCCATGCTCGGAATGACAAATCATTAAATTAATTCCCAGATTTAACTCTATTTTGCTCGGTATAGGAACTTTTAGAGCGTTCTCTAACTGCTTTAATAGCGCTACTGCCAAAGTTATAGCTAAAACTCAACCTATAAATTCGGCTTTCTTGCTTTTGATAAAGTTGATAGTCTTGTAGAGGGATTGCGCTTTTGATATTTGCTTTACGTATGTTAAAAACATCATTTACTGCAAATTTAACGTTTGCTCTTTTAGCTGCAAAAGATTTGCTGATGCCAAAATCAATTCCATACAAAGGTTTTACAGCATAAGTGCCATAAACTTGAGCAGAATGATAGTCCATAGCCAACTCTGCATTGATGGATTGCGAAATGTTAAAAGTATGAGATGAGTTAATGATATAACTCAATTTCCCACTGTTAAAAGGCGTTCCCATTAAGTTTGGAGATTTAAATTTGTTATAATACAGGGTAAAATCATTATTGGTTTCCCACCATTTGGTAATCATAATTGGGGTACCAATATTTAAATTGTAATTCTGTTCACTTGCCAAATTTTGCTCTAATATAAATAATGTTTTCTTTAGTGGGTCATTAATCAAAGTTGTTGTAATTACATCTTTAGTATAACTATAACCAAAGCTTGCAGTCCATTGGTGTTTAAAATTGTAACTCACATCAAAACTATTCGTGTACTGTGGATTTAAGTAAGGATTGCCTTGTGAAAAAGTATATAAATCAGCAAAATAGATAAATGGGTTTAGCGATTGATAATCAGGACGATCAATACGTTTGTTATAGGATAATCCAAATTCATGGTTATCATTTACAACTTTTGTTAAACTTACATTCGGAAAAAAATCAATATAGTTTCTTTTCACTTGGCTTTGGGTAGATGGAGAATAACCTTCTGAATTGGTCAATTCTGCCCTTAAACCGAATTGTAATTCTATTCCTTTAAATTTATGGTTTACGTTTAGGTAAGCTGCATTTATTGCTTCACTATAGTTGAAACGATTGCTATAGTTTACATCATTTATCCAATTGTTATTGATTAAGTTTTCTTGAACAAAATTATTATCTGATGTTATAAATGCACTTTTAATTCCAGTTTCTAGTTTTGTTTTTTCAGAAAAAGGATAAGAATAATCTACTTTGCCAGACCAAATGTTAATCGAAGAAGGTGCTGCATTTCTAAATATAAATGAATGTTTTAAAATCGAACCTTTAGCATCATAAAAGTCATTTTCATAAATTGAATTGCTTGTGTTTTTGAACGTAGCATAATCTAAATCTATGTTTAACTCTTGTCCATTGGTATCTATAACAGCTTTATAATTTAGATTGTAGGTTTGATTATTGTATTGATATCTCCCTAAATTTTTCATCACAATTGAAGAATCTATTGATGATGGTAAAGCTCCAATGGATGTAGTGTTTAGTGTCGTATTTCTAGCGTTGTTATCATACCCA